>JACCDO010654299.1_pt1 | contig 13095 bp, 8 predicted proteins | sample 7446101 | NCBI WGS metagenome assembly JACCDO01 (sample SAMN15323440, study PRJNA562643) | freshwater metagenome | isolation source: river surface water | place: USA:Blue River Watershed | collected 2017-08-16
ATAAACTCTAGAGGATAATGCCGATACTTCTGTTGTTCAGCAAAAGGTGGATTTCCGATCAATATAACGTTCTTGTATACTTCAGTATGCTGTATATTGTCGATTGTAGTAAAATCCTGAACAGAAATCTTTGATTTAACCTCTATATTCTCTATACTTTGAATAATTTCTCCATCAATTTCATATCCTATAATGTTTTTGCAACCTTTGGTAATCAAGCTTTGGATAATGCGACCATCACCACAACTAGGCTCTATAAATAATGAATCATGCAGAATACATGAATGAGTGTTTGATAACAATAAATAATCAAGGGTCGTGGTAATTAAGATTTCAATATTATCATTAAGTGTAAAATATTGTTGTAATTCTCGTTTTCTCTTTTCACGTTGACATCGCAATGCTAGTTCTTGTCGATATAACAGATAGCTATCTTCATTTGTAAACTGTTCAAGCTGTTTGAGATTATTACCATATTCTGGAAATTTTAAAATAAAATTGATGACAGTGTTCAACCATTCATTGACAATAACCAGCGATTTCTTTAAATCAACTCGATAACCTTCACCTGATCTTATTTCCCACGAAAATTGCGATAGTTTAGTAAATCTAGCCGAAGGAAAGTTGATACAATCCATTTTCCCTTCATCTGTTGCATTGCCGGTCTTTCTCTGCATGCGAGCTAATCTCTTGATGTCTTCGAAATACCTGGTCGCAATCAATCCATTCAGATCGACCAAGTACTGCTTCGTGCCCTCGTTGTAGCCAATTATCTCCATACTCAAGTTAACAACTAAACATTGGTTTTGGGTTGCTTTGCTTGTGCTTTCTGCAAAAAATCCAAATCGAAATGGACCGGCCTTTGAATCAGGATAGAATAGGAAGTTTACGAGAATATCAGTGTTTAGAGCACGAAATCGTAGATATTTTTGCGAAAAGTCGATTATTCAAACATACAATAGGGTACAACACTGACAATTAAACATGGCGGTAATTGTTTCAACAATATCAAGTCTAACGACGAAGTAGGAATGACGTGGCGAGAATTTGGGATTGAGGTATTTATTTAGGTCGGTATGACCTTTCACTTAGATGCATCAACAACAATAGGCAGAATGGGCGTCGGGTCATCAGTAGTAGGTAATGAGGTCTTTTGCTCGGCATTACCAGGAAGAATGGTCATAGGAATACTTGAGTTAGCAGTTGAACCTGCTGAGTCAACCCATTTTGCAAGTCTAGGAGCGAGAAATGAGCCAATTAATATTTGCGTGAGCTGTCCAATAATACACGGTAAAACGAACAATCCCTTCTGTTCTGGAACGTCAGTGGTCAAACTAGTAATGATAGCTAGTGCAACTGGCGATGACTTTTGACTGGCCATGATAATAACAGATACGGCTTGCTTAATTGGGAAATTAAATAAATATTTACTCGTCATAAAACCATTGTAACACAAATAGAATGTGTGCTGTATGATGGCGATCGCGATAATAAATAAGATTTGACCAATATCCTGTGCCAACAGAGTATTTCTGGCTGAACTTAATGCCATCCAAACAATCATTATTAAATTAGATGTGGAAATCATGCTTAGTTGAGTCTTGTAATCCTTGGTAAATGTTGGGACGAAGGGGATGTATTTCCGAGCTGCTATTCCAACTACACTGGGTATCAAAACTGTGATTGTCATTTTAAACACCAATAGAACAGGATCGACCGTCAAACCTTTAGTATTATTCAAATATATTCCTAAAAAGAATGGAACCGTAACAACCCCTAAGAAATTGGATACGACTGTCAAGAGTAATGATAGTATTTGGTCCCCTTTCGCGAGTTGAGTTAATGCGACACCAACCCCTAATGTGGTGGGCACCGTTGCAAATATCGTCAAACCAACTGCAAAATCATTAGTAACATAAGGTAATTTTATCAAACCAAATGATAGCAGCGTAGTTATTATATTGATTGTTACTAAACTGTAAATAATAGCAACGTTGTGCTTTATGACAGTCTTTAATTCCTCTAGCTTAAGAGTAACACCAGATATAAAAAATACCACACAGTTATTGATCAGTTCAATAATATGGTAATCGCCCACCTCCCATGAGTAAAATAATTTGCCTGCAAATGGATATGATAAGGAAAATATTACCGAGAGACAAAATCCAACCAACAGAAAGTTCTCTACGAAAATCGCGATTAATTTGTTCGAGTCGATCATAATTGTACGACTTTAATCAATTCATTTCTGTATCGCCGACGCACTCCTGTATTGCCAATTCAATGCTACAGTGACTTCTTGACACCAGTATGCTGGCCGCTTAATGCATACAATTGCTGTGATATCATGAGAATATTTCACATTTTTCCTCGGGCCGGTCCGTCTATTTTTGTCGTTAGAAAATTTGTATAATTTAATCAACGCGCTGTAGGAAAGACTTGGAGGTCTTTCGCTACCAGCATTTCCCCTCGAAGCCGTCGATCTTAGCGGTATCATCCCTACATTGCATTGAAAATTTGATTAAAAAATTTCGCCAAATTTTTCGCACCCTTTTCCGGAATTCCTGGGACGATTCCGGAGATAGAATGGAAGATTAAATGTAAATGAAAAGTGTCCGTTATCTTTCCGCTATTTACGTTCTTAAATTATAGTAATAATTGTAATAATAGTTATAATATTAGTATTTTTTGTTCTTTAAAATTGGACGGGTGTGGACAAACTAATCAATAGATTTTGAAATAATTAAATCGCCGAATCGGTGTCTCAGGTAATCGCCGTCGCGTGCGACGCTGCAACGATGTCGTTGGGTAGTTGCAGGGTGATCATGTTGATTTTCATGGGAATATATTTGCTGTCTGGATTGCAGCTACTATTTCTCGCTACCTATGGAAGTGGCGATTATCCTCATATTTCTTGGAAATATTCAATATTCTCATTGTTTGGAGGGGTTTATTTCGATAACCTGCATAATTATGGACATAGTTTCAATGTATTCATTGTCATATCTTGTATTTGTATTCTGTTTATTGAAGATTATGCATTAAAAACTGGTATCATTTTTGGTCAATATACTTTTACCGATTACTTTGGGTACCGAATAACACCAAGATTGCCTTTATTAGTTATTATATTATGGCAATCGTTACTATTTCCTGCTTTTTCGCTAAGCTATTTTATAATAAATAATTTTATAAGATCTAGTGGTTATGGTAAAATGATATTACAAATGATATTAGCTTCATTCTTAATTACTGGCTTTGATATAATATCCGAGCCAATAGCAGTATTATACGGTCATCAACTTTGGCATCATGTAGCATATTCTAGCAATCATTGTGATTCATACACGCCTCAACCAGACTGGGTATATAGTACATTTACAGATGATGCAGCGTCGAAGCATCACCAATGGAACTATTACTATTACTACGGGATTCCTCTACAAAATTTCTTCGGTTGGTTTCTAACAAGTATGTTTATATATATATTATTTACATCATTTATATTTTATTTCAAGTTACAGCATATTGTTAATGATGAGTGCTCACATATTTCATATTTGGTAGCTATAGTTTGCACCATATTCTTTTATATCTTACACCCATGCCATCCACTACTAGTGAAGAGAAATGGGTGTATATATCTCCTTGGCGTCTTCGCGTTGGTATTTAGTTCCATATATTATAAACAATGTAATCATGTAAAAAGGGAGTAATATTGTTACTAGTATTGTGCATGTGGTTTCGCGTTCGGTGACAATGCAAACGCATAATCATCATTGTTATCTTTGTCATTACTGACTGCAATTTCTTCATTATAAATTTTAATATCTGTCGTCTCAATTGCACTATCTTCTCCATAGATATCATGGGATGTGCGCAATAGTAATTCATGCAGATTAGTCGAGATCTGCTTCGCCATCGATAACGGAGATTCGCCCTGGTTATTGACCGCGTGAATGACTTTGCGGTACGTCACCATTGTGTTTAAAACAGATTTTTTGTCGTGTTTCTTTTGGTACGACAAATATGATTTTTTTTCAATTTGTAGAGTCAATTGTATCATCGAGATGACCTCAGCTGAAGGATCCTTATTTTCACGACAGCCATTCTTGATTGCCAGGTGCACCAAGCTGTTGTTGTCTTTGTTAAAGTTGTTCAATAGTGGGTGGTACATTCCTAACGTGTATAGATATAACGCCGTTTCAAGTTGATTATACTGCACTGCTAAATGCATCGCTGTGTTACCATTGATATCACATTCTAATGGTAAGCACTTATAACGACATAATTGGGGTAAAGCCGATGGGTACATGGTACTACCAACTCGCTGTACTAAAAGCTGTTTCAAACAAACAATCTCGCCGATAATTGCTGCGTTCATGAAGCATGTGCGCCGGTTTAAAGGATTGCGAGTGGCGCAGTTAGCACCATTATTGAGTAATTTATACACGAATTGGCTTCTTTTAGGGATATAACACGCTTGCAGCAGCGGGCTGTTACCCTCTTCGTCGACCCAATCAATAATTTCGCCAAAAGAAGTGTATTTATCCCGCCAATTTTCAATAATAGTATAATATTTTCGTAAAAATGATAACAACATACTAAAAATATTGTAATCTCCAGATAAAATTGCCTTGTGCAATGAAGATTTTGTACCCCGCTTAAGGGGAGTAAAGCATAACGAGCCGGCACGTTTTAGCAACGCTCTAACTATTACGTAGTTTCCCGCTAATATTGCAGTATCAAGCAGTGTATTACCATCGAATTCGTATTCTAATACTTTATTCAACACATTTTTAATGCTAAATGACGATAGTAAGTCGCAGATCACTTCCTTGCTGCAAGCACGAGAGTCCTGCACTAGCTTATGCAAGCAGATATATCTCACATCGCAATTATCCGCGGGTGAAATAACATTCTGGAAGGAAATAATGCCTATAAATTGAAGAATGAGATAATTCATATATTTAATGGGTACGAAGCATTTTACCGGCGCGAAACTTCAAGAAAAATGTGTATGCAGCCGACGGCTTGTCTTTACTACTGCTGCCATTATTGTGATTATTGACATCTATATCATTCAAGGACAATTTACGATACCTAGCAGCAATTATGGGTAAGTATAAGCGTTTAAGATTAAAAAGTGTGAGGTCGAACCATTTATTGAGCGATGATTTGTTTACAATTGACTGTATCTTGGAATCTTTCTTCGTTAAACTCTCGTTCTCGTTGCAATAGAAAGGAACCTCATAAAGTTGGTACCAACTATCGGCGATGTTACTATGACTACTTGCAGACTTGAAAAATTCATACAAATAAATACTCTTAGTACCAATAATGCTTAATTTATTGCTTGTCATAAAGCAATTTGGACTAGTTTCTGATTTAATTAATTTAAAATTAAACTTAGCAGTGCCAAAATATGAAATAAAGTCAAACAAAAATGATAGATTGCAGTGATCGCCCAGTTCAGATTTGCGTGAATGAATGACAATATTGTCAATAGCAACATCAATTTCCAGATAATACTTAAACAAGCAATCAATCGGTTCCTCGCGTGAGGGGATATTGGCTAGGACGTCGTTCTGTTGTAATTTATCGTGGAGCACGACCTCATAGGTGAATGAGGACAGTATCACCTTGATGTCGGTTGCTGCTTTCGGTAAAAAATTATTTAATATATCATTATGAGGTTCTTCACTCGCGAATAGGACTTCGTCGTGCAAGACGTGGTCGTTGGGCTCCATTTCTACCTTCTGCACTTGGCGCTGTTTAATGCGATTGTGTCCTTCTCTCGATGTACGATGTCCTTGATGCGGACGCTACTTCAGCCCCTTTATTCTTGCTGTTGTAGTAACTGCTATCGGGGGTATTTTCCTTCTTCTTCTCTTATGCACTTCTAGCTGACAAACTCTCTTTCTCTTTCCGAATCGAAATTCCGATTTCAAAGACGGCGACGGACTCCTTCTCGAAGGGCCTCGATACTCGAAGATAAATAATTTTATGTTACATTTAAAAGTAGTTACTCTTTAGCTTCGGACAGTATTCCCGACCGCGCAGAGTCTAGATAATTCTGCAGCGCTTGGATTCTTTTGTCTATTTCAGATATACTATTATTACTTAAGTTGGACGAGTTGCGTTTTGATGCTGATGGTTCGTTGGGTCCTTCCTTCGACGATCTAACACTATTAGATCCGTTTGATGATCGCGATGGCGACAATAATAAGTTTGTTTTATTACTTAAACTACCACTGACTGATCCAGCAGTTGATATGGAGGAATTGGAGTTGCGTAAAATACTATCTGATGCTTTTTGTACAGCAGCAGTTACCTTGGCAATAGATGATGGTGATGGTTTAATAATAGGCATGCCTAACTTTGAGGGCGTTAAATTGCTTAAATTTTCTTCATTTCCAATCATAATCTCCGCACTTTCCTTACGTGAAAGATACGAACGATTGCTGTTATTTGCGATACCGACACTGTAATCAAAGTCAGCAAGTCTATCTTCTTTTGAACCTTTTTTACCTTCTTTGTGTCTTCGTGCAGCAGCTGCTACAACAGCTGGATCGATTTTCTTTTCTTTTTTCCTTTTCAAACCTTTACTGTCACGACTGCCTTTACTATCTTGACTTCCTCGACTACCTCGACTACCTCGACTTGATTGTGAATTTGCAGAAGAATATCCTGATTCTCTATAACCACGACTATTGCGCTCATAGCGGTGGTCATTCAAATTGCTGCCTGTACTACCCCAAACGCCATTTTTATTCATTTTTGCCTCCATAATTTTTTCTTTACGATTTTTAGCGTATTCTGTAGGATCAAATCTACCACCAAGTGACGATGCTGGTGATGCAGAACGACCTCTAGCTTCTCGTGATGATGCTGTGTTACTTGTTGTGCTGCGCTTATTCGTACTTTTTGTCCCAGTCATTTTATTGCTATCTGCAGAATACGACCTTTGACCAGATCGATTGACTGGTTGTTTACCTACATTAGCCGCAGCAGGTGGGGTGTGTGAACGCTGTCTGTACGGCATATTGCCATTTCGTGCTGCTAATGACGATCGATATGTTGCGTTTGCTCTATTAGTTGAAATATTTGCCTTTCTCATAGTTGTAATCTCTTTTTCTAATTCAATTACTCGTTTTCGTAGTACATCAACTGTTGAATTATTCGTATTATTTACACCTTTAGTGTAAAACTCAAGTGGGTCTGGATTCCCCTGACCTGATCTATTCTTCCATTTACTTATTTCTTTCGTGCTTTCGTTGCGTAAACGTTCATATGCTATTGATGCATCGGCTAAATCTTTTTTTAAGGATTCAACTTGTTTACGTAATTTTGAATTTGTGGCAATAATTTCAGTTAATGATGGATTGACACTGCTGGTTGATAGTGGTGATGAAATAGTTGTATTAGTTTTATTAATTCGACTTTCTGTTTGTCGTAAACGATGTCGTAATTCAGTATTTTCTTGTCGCAATTTTTCTAATATATATTTTGCATCCTTTGTTAAATCGGCGTTACCATCTATATTGCTATTAGTTAAGGCTAATATTTCCTTCCTTAATCTATTGATTGTGCGTTTTAAAGAGTCTGCATTTGGAGATGCCTCAAACGCTAATGGAAGTGGATAATGAACTCGGTCGAATTCTCCAGAGTATGTCAGTATTACATACCTTTTCATACTTGAACGTGAGTTAAGAGTAGAGCTAGAATTAGACATCACAGAACTGTTGTCACTCATATTTTGGCCTAATTTACGTTGCTTTAGTGCTTCTAAATCTGCAAATGTTAATAAATCAATAAAGACACTTTCATTTGTCTTGTTTAATGCAGAACAAATCATTTTTACGAATACTGCAAATTTTTTATAATTACCAGCTTTATGAGTAATTTCTTCGATGTATTCCGTAGTGAACTGTCCGCTCCATCTATCATTAGTGTTAATTTGTTCAATTTCTATATTTATAACTGGACCGACGACCGAAAGATCAACAGCATAAGATGTACTATAAATATAAACAAGAAAGTTAAAATATCGATATAACTATTACTGTTATTATGATTAAATGTAGTAATTGTCGGTAATAAGAATGAATCACAAGTATGCATTATCTGTTCATAATAACCATTACGAAAGCATTCATTACCACCGTCAATTGTAGCAAATTTCCATGATGCTTACCCGTGGAAGTCGACCTCCCAGCCCCGCTCGAAGTTGTGGTAGTCGATGGCGTCCAGCTTGGAGCCGAAGTCGGTTGAACTTTCCATTTTGTTATTGGAAGCGATGATTCAATATTGAATTGTAATATTGAAAATTTGAAATATTTTGGGTTCTAGGCCGGGACCGGGTGTGATGAGGTTTCCGAATATAATTTAGAAGCTGCTAAGGAGTAACTGGGATAGTTTGGGTGCTGCTGTCGGTCGAGATGGTTATTTCCAATCGTGATAAAACAATCGCAAATTATACTGGATGAGGAAGTGTGGATTACTAACAACGATTAATTGAATCAGAAATGTAGTGATCGATTGCGATTTAGTGAGCAAAGTTATGTTTTAACTTATTTAGTTATTTCTTTTTTAATTCTTTCGGCCTCCTCCATGGTTTATGACGCATCATCAACCTGAACTGGAACTGAAAAAACAAGTTGAAACTCGAAGTAATGAACATTTTTCTTTTGCTCGGCTTGTTATTGGCGAGTGTCGCCGTCTGCTCTGGCTTGCAGTCAGTACGGACTAGTTCGATTAATAATATACTGTATAAATTCGGCGTACTCACCAGTGGCGTGGTCGCATTACCGATAATGGCTAATGCCGATTCGGCATTTAAAGGAAAACTAGAGTATCAACCAGCGCTAGAGGGCTTGGATTATGGGAAACCACGCACATTTTACCCCGACTTTACCCAATCTAAAAGTGGTTTACAGTATAAAATCGTTAAAGAAGGCGAAGGTAAATCGTGTAAAACAGGTGATAGAGTTGTTATTGATTGGGAGGGCTACACTATTGGTTATTACGGTAGACCATTTCAAACACGAAATAAAGTTAAAGGTGGTGCATTTGATGCTACTGAAAGTGATAATTTTAGATGGATACTTGGATCAAATACAGCAATACAAGCGTTAGATGAAGGAGTTAGATACTTGAAGGAAGGAGGAATAGCACAAATAGTAGTACCAGTTGAATTAGGCTACCCCATAGGTGATCCTGACCATGAGTTAGTGGGACCAAAGCCTTCTACATTTTCTGGTCAACGAGCATTAAACTTTGTACTTGATAATAAAAATTTAATAGATAAAACATTACTGATGAATATTAAATTAATACGGGTTGATCAAAACGGTAAATTCAAAAAAGAAACGTAACATATTATACAGAAAAAATAAACAACAACAATAATTATACACTATTCATACTCCTTACGGGGGTATATGTGAGTTATGTACTCTTCTTAAATGCATTAGGTAATGCTCTTTTTAATATTTGTGAATATAATATATAATAAGATAGAATAAATACAACCATTGACAATATTTTGCTTCCTTGTAAATACGACCGCTTACTATCTTCGTCCAAATTATTTAGATTATCATCGTCATTACTGCATAGCTCATATATTAATCCAAATAAACCGTATGAGGTCAGAGACCATATGTACATTAACGGTTTAGATTTCGATTGATACGATTTAATTAAAGACTCTAAATTACTAGTTACGTCCAGAGTATGAAATACTAATGGAATAAAATATACCAACACAGCACGAACAATAACAGAGGTACGATCAAAATCCCAATTAGACATATTATCATTCTCCAAATTTGGTTTCCAAATCAATAAATAGCCATAAGCCCATGGAGTAATTGATGCTCCAATAAATGAAATACAATGTAGAAATGGCAATGCACGAGATTCAAATGGTAATTGAAAATATATAAAATGTATTAACAAACTCCATGAAAAAAAACCAAAAGTGCCAGGAATACTAAAGTACTCGAAGGCAACTGTGCAGCCACACACCAGCGCGGCAACTTGGCGGATTCGGCGGGACACGTCGAAAGGCGGCATTCCGACCTTATTAACAACTCAACGTACCAGTAACAAATTCAGAAATCCGGGACCAAAAATGCACACCCATTTTCAGATTTCAAAATATTTTTAAAAAATAGTCGTGAAAATGTCAATTATTGAGCGCGAAGCGAGCGAAAGCTTGCAATTATCCGAGCGAAATTGGAAAAACCGTTTTTTCTTACTAGCGAATTTATCTGTTTATGGGATATTTAGATCTTTTCAAAGCGCTAAAACGCATGACGCACTAATTCCGGATGATGTTAATTGGAAATATGACATATATGTGCTATCCCCTGATGCCAAGCATGTCCTGATTGTTTCTGAGCACGAGAAATCGTTTACCAAAACTGTTCATTTTACCAAATTTACTCCAAATTATCATAAACATAATATTATAAAATTATTGAATTTTAGAAATCGTTATAGCGGGAGTAAACCTTATACATGCAGTAGATTTCATAATGATGTTAGTTGTAGCGAAGAATACAACGATAAATTAAGAGGCATTCATTATGATCGAATTGATTCAGTTAAAGACTGGAAACAACGTAATTATCATAATATAAATGAGCTGGACGGGCAACAATGTGACGCAAATTTTTCCACGTATATATGTCCATTTAATAGTAGAATGTGTTTATTATTTAAGTTGCCAGTATCTTCAGTCGATGATTGCTTTACTGATCCAAAATTATATCAACTAAATCCTGAAACAATAGCCTACCCCTGTTGTATCCAATACTCAAATGATAGGACACCAACAATTTTAACCTCGGAAGCAAATAATAACATTGATCTTGATACTATTTGGGCCGAGTCCATGGAAAACTCATCTACTATTTCTGCACATAATTATTTCGATAAAATATATCACGAAGTTCCATTTCTACGCAATACTGATTACTATATGACTGGAGATAGCCCCACGATGGTGGAATATGTAGATGGCAATATATTTCTGTTCAAAGGGATCGTTGACAATAACGCTGTAGTCGAATCTTGGATAGTAGACGATTCTAGTACTGATGATGCTGACGTGGATGCTGCGTTGAAATCAATGACTCGAATGGTGCTGCAGGGGGACTTGTTTACTTTTGAAAAATATGAAAATGGTCATATTTCCTCGTTGCCACTACACATAAGCATGCTACAAGTTAGTTATGACCAAGACATTATTGACGCAGAATATGGCGGATCCGCTGTTTACCATAGTAATGCGCGTGATACCTTGTTGTCGTTACTAAATAGACATAGGTTTCAAGCAAGTAGAATCTTGTATTTACGTGGGCATTTAGATGGATATCAAGATAAACTAAATGCAATTTTGGCACCAAAAATCACGCAACGAAAGGAAGCATTTGACGATATGGTGATGGTGGAGACTACGAATGGCTCGCGGCTAACTGCATTTAAGTGTCATAATGGTAATAACATTGTGTATGGTCTGGTAAAAGGTGTTTTTAGCTCCCCGATGAGCATTGATAAGTCCATAATAAGTATGGACCTCTTGACAGAGCAAATCAATGGTGTGCTGAGTAATGGCGATTTAGTAAACACGACCATGAGTGTGTGTTTGAATAATGCCGCCTTGTTGTCCGAGCAACTAGACGTCAGTGACAGCAACCATAACAATACCCTTCGTATTGCTGCATATATCCGTGAAATGTTGGCGTTCGTTCATCATATCTCTATACCGTCCAAGGAAATACAGGATAGCAATATTAACCATACAAATTATATATCAACACTCGCTAAATCGGCCGCACTAAAATCCCAGAGATTTTTGTTGAAAGAGAATATTGCTCAACATAATATATCCCCGTCCAAAGCGTCGCACGTAACGGAGTTATTGCACGAGAAACTAATGAAAGACGGGTCGCAATCCCTATTCAACGCAGTGGATCGGCCGGATCAACAGTATGTTGAATTGCGGAAGAATGGAATCACTTATAGTGTTAACATCTCGAAGCACAAAGAAAACAATCATATTCGTAATTTGATCCAAGAAAATAGCCGTTTTCTAAATACAAGTGGCGTGTCAATCCTGTCGTCCATAAGCTCTGCATCGACAAATACAAGCGCTGTGCTATCGGACATGCCTCATGAAACTAACAAAAGTAGTACCATAGATATGATAGTATTAGCGCGTGATCAGATAGATAAATGTAAAGCATTTACCCGGGCGATGAACGAGAGTAGAGTGACTTTGTAAAATATGTATATAAATACATCGACAACATTTACACGCCTTTATTCCACTGGGAATTCTATTGGGACACCGGCGTGAGTTAAGGCGTCCACTACCCATTTTGGTATTAAATCTTTCGTCGCGAATTGTTTGCTTAAGAAATCATTAATGAAGCGGTGATACGCCACGTCGCCATCTATCATAGCTCGTCGCATATCCCTCATAAGCTTCATCATATAAGATATGTTATGTTTGGTTAATAATTGGGGGCCTAGTGCATTGTTGTCTCTAAAGGCGGCATGAAGAAACCCACGGGAGTAGTATCGACAGGTATAACATGAGCACGTAGAATCTACCGGCTCGTTCTGTGAAGAGAACTCTGTACCTCTTAATTTTAGTATACCTGAGGGTACTAACGCAACCCCAAATCGGGCAGTTCTGCTTGGATATACACAATCAAACATGTCAACGCCGAGTGCAACACAAACTACTAAGTCAAGGGGATAGCCAACCCCCATGAGGTATCTTGGTTTATTCGATGGTAAATGTTCCGCATTGTGGGCTACGACACGCCAAAATAATTCTTTATCTTCACCACCAGCTAACCCGCCTATTGCATAGCCAGGTAAATCACGTTTTACCATCTCATTTAAACATTTCTCACGTAAGCCGCCAGGTGACACATCTAATCCTCCTTGAATGATGCCGAATAAATTCTGTTCATCCTTTCTACTGTGCGCTGCTATGCACCTATCTAACCATCGTACTGACCTATCTGTCGCCTCTACAAATCTACTAAAATCAACATTGACACTACTAACAAC
>JACCDO011021816.1_pt1 | contig 13095 bp, 6 predicted proteins | sample 7446101 | NCBI WGS metagenome assembly JACCDO01 (sample SAMN15323440, study PRJNA562643) | freshwater metagenome | isolation source: river surface water | place: USA:Blue River Watershed | collected 2017-08-16
CACCCGGCTCGGAATCGGATTGGCGAGACACGTCCATTTGTATGAGTTGCTTTTGCAACGAGGCAAATAAATGTGAAAACTTGCGTCCATCGACATTGCGGCGCTCTTGCACCAACCCATTATAGGCACGACCCATGCGAATAACATAACGACACAACGACAAAAAGTCGACGGGGTCATCGTTACGACCACGACCATCTAAGCTCACAAAATGCACACCACTCTCGAATTGGGCGCGTGTCATGCTACCCTGCATTCTGTGTTCACCAATTTGTCGCCACAGAGTTTCCGATGACAACCCACGATAGTCCTTATTATTGCTGCTATCAGTGTCGACTTTCGCCAATTGTTTACAACTGGTCTCCAAATCAGCGATAAGCGACTCAGGGTCACGATGCGATGACCTACACGCCTGACGCCAGAGGAACCACAAGAGCCAATCACATTCACTATTCCCGGTGATCGCAGCTGGTGGCGTGTTGGAACCTAAACCCAACAACAGCGAATCGCTTTCATCGTCATCATCCAAAGCAATATCATCATCTTCATCTTCTCGAGAGCTCTCTAAGAAACGCAAAAAGTCTTCATACGAAACCGCGCCTGTGTTTGAAACGTCGAAGGCCTTTAAGAGCTGAGGTATTTGATTCTTAGATAACCTTTCAATGAGTTGTAGGCGACTCAACATATTGGAAAATTCCTGCAAGGATATCGAACCATTGCCGTTTGTATCAAAGATATGAAAAACAGAAACATAGTCTGCATGCTTACCGCCACCAAGATGCAAAGCCTCATCCTTAATCATAGCTCGCAACTGCGTGCACATGGCATCCAGAGACACGACTTCAGATTTTTCCACTGCACCAACATTACCAGCACAATAGACGCAAAAGCCCTCCACAAAAGGCTTGGCATGAACTCCAAAAATATCATCTTCGGCACTCGCACTGCCAACTAGCACCGCCAAAATAGCCCATTCTTCCAAATTGGGGAGGGGAGAGTTAGGCGGACGCCCCATGCTCGCTTCAATACCAGCCTTCAATTGCGCTATCGCTACTACGGCAGGAGATGTAGATTGAATAGCTTTATTGGTGATCGCTTTAACCCCCGCCCACTCTTGTTCTCCAATATCACCATGCTGAGACGCCAAGACGCGCTGTAAAATTTCATCAACGGCATCTGCATATTTTCTGAAGAGAACATCGTCTGTTACACCATCAGAATTAACAACGTTTCTATGTGCCCGATACAGGTCTATGATCCCTTTCATAGTATCTCGCTCCACAATAGCCACCAGTTCGCCGATACTCCGACACGAGCCTTTCATGAAGCTTTCAAGATCAGGCTGTTGAATTCGTGCGTTCCGATGAGGAGCGATCACGAGTGCTAGCTCCGAAGCCTCTAAGAATGATAAATGCACGCCTTGGTGAGCTAAGACATTTTGCAGATCTTGAGCACTGAGATATCCAGGAAATGCAGCACCAGAAACCTTTTCACAGCGTTTTTTAAGCTCGCCCCATTGCGTGGTAATGGATTTATTGAGGGACAGAGCAGAAGATTGATCTGAGCCACGAACCAACCAACGCCGGAGTTGCGAAGCGGCATTGTGAATGCGAAGCGCCCTACGCGACAAAGCGTCGCTTTCCATTTTTAGGAACCGCAAGAAATCTCCTTCTTCCACGCGCCCGTCTTTGTCCAAGTCCATACGCTCCATGATCACGGCGACCTCCTCGCCGACTAGGAATATCTGCAGAGTAGAACACAAAGCACCGAGTTCAGCTTGAGATAAAATTTTATCTTTGCTTGCATTAACATGCTTGAAAATATGAGATAACACTCGGCTTTGGCGCAGAATGTTTTGACTCTTGTGGTGTTTGTGCTGCAATAGCTTCTCTCGGATGTCATCGACCACATTGTCAATCTCAAATTCGGTGAGAACTAGGAAAGAAACATATTCTTTGCGGTGTAAGGAGCCAGACAAGTCAATATCTACGTAGCTGTAGCAGATTTTGTCATCAGGTCGGTCAACGCAAGCTCCGACATCGTGCAACAACCGACGCCAGTTACTGAGGGACAGCGTGTTATCCGTTCCGACATACATTCCGAAAAGTTGAGCGAAATCAAAATTAGCACTACCAGCATTTGAATCTTGTCCAGCTACCACAGATTTAGCGCCACGTTGTGCATTTGCGGGCAACACGCTGAGTGGCACATGTTGACGAATGGCTATTCGGATGGCCTGCCTTAAACGCGCTTGTCGACTGGCCGTATTCATGGGACCTATCTTGAGTCCCATATTGCTAGCACGAGTTCGCGCAGGACGAAACCATAAAAATGCATCTCCGCCACCCAACCCGAACAGAGTTTTATTGAAATTTCCCTCTACGTGGCTCCAGCCGACACCGGGAGACGACCATATTTTATCACTGGCGACTTTCGATTTCCCTAAAGTAACACGAAGATCTGCGATGCCGTCTTTCGCCTGTTCTGAATTATTAGCGCGTTTTATCCATATCCATTGTCCCGCAATCGATGTCGTAAGACATGTGTAACCAAGCAACACAAGATCGCTACTGGTTTTGAAGGACTCCAATCTTATGTCCACTACTGGTCGCAATCGCCCACCACAAGTTCCTTGCTTATACTTCCACGACCATAAGGACTGCCCGTTTCCAAAACTTCCATGTGTGGCAAGACTGACACCAGGCATAGATGTGAGGTCAGGAATTAATTGAGTATAGCCCGCCTTCTTTAGGTCGACTTCTTGTGCCACGGTAGTACTTGCTTGCACATCAACTATAATATCATCGTTGCTGGGAACTAGACGTCGAATGGCATCAGCACTTTGCCCGAGCATGAACTCAACAAAATCGTCTCGTCCAACTATACCATCACCATTTCGATCGACAAATGCATAAAGTTCCTTTGCGTCCTTGTCTTGAATGCTACCTTCTGGTAAATCCAGAACATCCTCAGTAAAATCGATAAAAGAGTCCATATCGACACTATTGCTCCCAACATTTGCAATTGAGTCAAAAGCTTGGTCGTAATCAGAAACACCACCTGTATATTCTTCTGCAATCAATTTTCTTAACTGTGCCGCTAGACTTCGGGCTTTAGTTATAGTTCTGGAAAAATACTCAACGAGGTTTGCAGCAATCATACCATTTGGTCCAAATTCTGACAACGCTTCATTGTATATGTCCTGAAGATCATTTGGTGTGAACTTTTGCCGAATGGACCTAACCCCATTCAGCAACTCGTTAAACACGGAATCACTAATTGCACCGCTGACTCCTAATTGCGCTTTGGAATCACCTTCAAATAACTTTAACAATACTGCGCGTACATCAGCATTGTTTTCCATAGCATGCACTCGTAAAGCTGATCGAAATTCTTCAGCCTTATTTGAGAAATCATTCCCTGCCATTCTAAGCTTAATTTATGTGCGTATTTAAAACACGAGTCTTAAATACAAGAAAAGTTTTATAAAATTTAAGCAATTTAAGCAATTTGAACGGGAAATAAGAGTGATTCCCGTGCAAAAGCATTGGACTTTTTAGGAAATTCAGACGTTGGTTTTGCGACGTTCGCCCGGTCGACTTCAAGCCGTACGACGACATCACGTTTCATGAAAACAGAAACCTACGTTTCACCAACTTACGTTACTTATTTCATACACCTTTCAACCAAAGTGACACTAGGTTCCGTTTAATTATATAATATGAATACTTCAGGTGAGTTCAAACCAGGACATACCATGTCATTGGCTTACAGTGACAAAGAGTTGGCAATCCGTGAAGAGCTTGCCATTACAATGGATATACATCCAGATGCAACTGAGCATTATCGAACGTACCCATCTATTCGTGATTATTATGAAGGTAACAGGAAAGACTTGGGGAAACCAATGCAATTACAGAAAGGATTAAGCAATTTCTCCGGTCTCATATTAGGTGATGATCGTATTGCCTTTTCTGAATCTATTCTTTCAGCTACATACCGCATACCTGTCGAAGAAAAAATGACTATTGATTCGCCCAGCAAGAATAAGACACAACATACTCGCCGTAGAGACTATAAGGACGCCTTGGATGCTGTTGGAAAAGTTGAGATTGATCGCTTAGAACGCGTCATGAAGGACAAGCTTTTCCAGCGCTCATATGCGACTTCATCTCCTTTTCAAGTACGCAAAGCATTTAAGTTCTTTGATCGCGAGAGAAGCTTAGCTATTTCAATTGAAGGCTTCACTAGAGCTTTGGAGTTCTTGGGTTTCCAGTTTACGGAATTGCAGAACGTAGCATTATTCGGAAGATATGACACAAATTTCTGCGGTGAAATCGACTATATGCACTTCATTAATCATGCCATGTTCTATAGCCCATTCGCGAACGACGCAGAAAATGCACCTCCGCCAAAGCCGAAGAAGTCCACCCCTTGGTTGGACAAAGGCAAAGAGAAGACTGTTGATGAGGAGAACTCTGGTCTGTACTATGTGCCTGATGTGGAAAGTAAAGAGCTCGCCAACATGCAAAAGGCGCAACTCCAGGGCACATTCAACAAGATCGATGTGACCGGAAAGGGATTAAATCGTGGGCAACTGGAGGTGTTTTGTGCCGCCCTGGGACAACACATGGATTCCAAAAAAGTGGATAAAATCTGGTATGACCTTGGTATTCCCGAAGGCGAAACACTTAAATTCGAATTGTTTTATGAGTACTGGACATCCGATATTGGAGCTGTTGTTGGCAGCGCCTGAAAAGAAGCCCAGACAATCGCAATATGATTTTCGAAATTAGCGTCAGATATGTAATTTACCGTTTAAAAAGTCTTTATAATATATAGGCATGGCTTTATATTCTCTGTTGATATTTTGCTAACTGGGAGACTGAAATTTTGCATGATATATTTACTTAAGGTATTTTGATTGTATATGTGAACATTCTTTTATCTCCTGGCATTTATTTGACCCCTCACTCATTATTTAAATTCATCAGTGGGTTGCAAGAACTGCTGAATAAGTTTTTTATAGCTAAAATAGGGCGTCTTGTTGCCACCACCACGCATGATTGTGCACAATTCATGCTCACAGAGTTTATGTGGCTCATTTCCGAAAAGGCCGTAAGAATCAAACACAGCCCGAAGCGTATCTTTCGTGAACAGTCCAGCTTCTTCAGGACCATTTTCGCGCGCTTTGAATTTAGCCGCGAATGCACCATTCTTGATATCATTCATCAACAGTGGGCGCGTCTTGTCCAAGATGGAGTAAAACGACGAACGCGGGAAAAATTGGTCTTCCATCCATCGCATGGTTGCGTCATTTGCATCGAGTAAAAGGAACTTATGCTTCAGAACATAAAGATGACAGCCGACATACAAGTCTTTGGGTTCCATTTTGCGCCCGTCAGGCATTTTTATCTCTCGACGCGAAAGGAACACTCCACCATTAAAACCTGAGTTTCTGATGGGAGGCTCTTGCACTTTTACTGTGCTATCACTTACATAGTAGGTAATGACGAAGCGGCGATTAACATCGTCCAGACCACCGGACAGAAGGCTTGCGAAGAAATTGAGGTTCTTGTTTTCGCCAAGCTTCTTCGCGGGTGGCGGACCTGGCATGAGCGAGCCAAAGCAAGATCTAAGCGAATCTTCCTCGGAGCCGAAGGCAGTCGGAGGTGGGATTTCTCTTTCATGCAGAACAACTTTTGGGACAGGCTCAGCTTCAGCGGGGCCAAGTTCAATACCGTTTTCCAGGTAAAATCTTCTCGTGCTGTTGTCTGCATCTACAATACGCAAGGTTCGTGCATATACATCCATTTCTAGACCGATATAGAAGTCAGTCCAATGGTAGTACTTCTCCTGGTCACGAGGTGCTTGTAAATCTCTGAGACCACCAAAGAAAAGTGGAAGTTGAGAGCGCTTTAATAAACGAGAGAACATTTCCTTTCCACCGCTGTTCTTATTGGGAAGAGAGTAAATTTCGACAGTGTCATCACACAAATGATAGCACAGAGAAAATTGCACTCGATCGCCATACATGGTACCAGTATTGTCCCAAACACACAAAAATTGCACTGTCTTATCACCATAGCGAATGAAACCCTCGCGTCCGTTGTTCGCATCAGGATTACATCCCATCTTGGCTTGTTGATATTTAGTGCCTTCATTCTTTTTGCAATTAAATCTACCCCATCTCTCTTCCGACAAATCAGGTTGAATGGTTTTGCGAAATTTCTCGTATTCATCAACAGGAATGTCCAAGGGAGATGATTCGTTGACCTGAAGGTGACGACGCAAATACTTGCGGGTAGCATTGTCACAATCAACGAGCTTATAGTTACGCCCGTAGACAGAAATTTCTTCTCCAAGACGGAAATCTTCAGGAGCGTAAGGTGTTCCATCAGGCTTGTGAACAATACCGCGACGAACCAGAGTGCCCTGGGGAATGCCCGAGTTCAACTGTGGCTTTTCGACAATCGCCATGGTACCATTCTCTAAAAAAAAGTAAATATTGCATTTTCTTATACGAACTTCATCATGATCTCCTTTTTCAAACATTTCCTCAAAGTAAGCTTGAAAAGTTAGAGTGATGTTGATATTTTCTGATTTGTTGGTCTTAGCTTTTAACAGCGCGCTACTTTGTGAGGCACCAATATTAACAACACTCTGAGAGTCAATTGCACTTTTTTCTACAGCGGGAAGAGCCTCGTCTTTTAAGAAGATTTGTCCATTAACGAACGTGAAAGCCTGGGTCTTCTGTGCCTTCGGTGGTTTATGAGGCTTATAGCCAGGAAGATTTGGAAGAGGAATCAACGATAGATTCACAGACATATTAAAATGCACAAAATAGGAACAAAGAAGTGAACTCTGAACTAACGAACACCCAATTATGTCGTCACGACCCGTAAAGTGCGCCGCTTGAGTGAGGACGTTTTTCCTCGTACGTACGTGCGCTATAGAGGTCCCACTGTGGTGCTGAGAAAAGCAAAGTGCTAACATTTGCGAGATTGCAAAATGGATAAGTTCGTTCCACAATGCAATCCGTTAAAAGCTATATATGACGATTGCATGAAAGAATGGTACGACAAAAAACTTTTAAATTCGGCCTTTGGTGCACCTCACCCATGTTCGGACCCTTTTCAGGATTATAAAGATTGTGTCACTATTGGAATGAAATATCGGAACTCACAATCTGGATCTGGCTCTAATAATGGAAGTGTTAAGCATTAGAGTAAGTATATTGAATGTGTCATTGAAGATTTCATTCACAATCTAGGTCTTCTTCTGAAGTGCGTTGTACCACTAATAGTTTTTGCATATTATCAGCGTGATTGCTGATTGCATACAAAAGCTTTTATTATCATATACAAACTTATTAAATATTTTATTCAACACATGTGCTTTTGATAGTTAGAATTGTTTAAATTGTAAATGTTAATGAGCAACAGGGTTAAATATCCCGTGTTAGGACCTTAATTTGGAGTAAAAAGAGTTAAACTCTATACGCAATATAATTCAAAATACATTACAGATCACTTCTGTTTTTTGGAAACTATTGTGCTATCCATGGCTTGCTCATACCAGCAAGGCTCCGGTGCAGCAAAATATTTCACATCATCATCACCAACTCTGCCAGTTTGCAAATTTACCTGAGTAGATTCCTGCTTACGAGCGAAAGCGAGAAGCCATCCCCAGTATTTGCCTGCCAAACCTCGTCGTGCTGAAGCACGACATGCGGCGAGTCTTTTAGCAATATGGAAATTACCGACTTTGGCAGCTTCCATCATAGCAGTATTTCCCTGTGCATTTAACGCCTCGATGACAATTTGTTCACAATTAAGAGTAACATCAACCATAGCAATAGTGCCATGCCGAGCAATTACATGCAGGCAGCTATCGCCACGAATATCGGCAGGTAATGAAGGATTGATTCCTTTTTTGTACAATCGTTGCAACAAGTTGCTATTTCCCAGACGAATGCACCATCCCGCAAGACTTAGCCCTCCAAACATAACACCGCGCCCAAGTTGAGAAACTGTATCTTTACTCATAGCCTTACGCAAGGGAGAAACTCCCGCTAATCTATCGGCAGCCCCTCCTTCAAAGAGTGCGACAAATGTTTTGCCAGCACCATCATCAAATCGAATACTGGACAGAAGCAAACGCCAACAGTCAGAAACAGATGCGATATCCAATACTGCATTAAGAGCAGTAAAGCTCAGCTCATGTACTAATATATCTCCCGGACAATATGGTAACAAATCGTTTTCTGTCAAGGCAGCATCTGGATCGCGCTGACTTTTGTATGGACTTGCAAGCAATTCTTCGGCGGTTACTGTCGGATTTCTGTATAGAGAGCAGCCGGCTTGAATAAGTTCAGTAATGACCTTGATCTCTTGAGCCAACACAACTGCATTAGCTTCACGAATATTCTTCGCTAGCTTAGAATCGATTCCTAATCTTGATCGGAGTTCAGAAGCGACTAATTTAATTCCACTAGCCTGCTTTTCAGGATGAAACAAATGCCACAACACACTGCGCCCTTCATTATCAACATCTTTGGCAGACGCGCCAAGAGTCAAAAAATGCGAAATGAAATCTAAGTTAACCGATCTAGCTGCAGCTGCAAGTGGCGTAAGACCTTTCTTGTCTTTTGTACTCAAGGCGACTGCGAGCCCACGTGGCGCCAACAAGTCAACTTTGATTACGATGCCATGTATGGCTGCAATGTGTAGAGGCGTTAAACCATTATTATCTTGCATCGCCAGCGAAGTTTCGATAATGTTTGAAGATCCTGCATTCTCATGAGAAAGCAAATATGGTACGACCATCTCCGTGGTGCACTGTGCAGCGTAATGGATCGCAGTTCGACCTTGATTATCCTTGTTTGATAAGAGGTCCAGCTTAAGTTTTAGCAGATAGTCAATGAAAACAAGCTGTCCATTCAAGCACGCTTCCATAAAGACCGTCACGCCTGTATCTGGTTGCGGCCAAAGAGGGTCAAATCCGCACTCTATGAGATATGCAAAGCAAGCAACATTACCACGTTGAGCTAAACGAAGTACTGAACTGAAATCGTCAGGAGTCCAACCAATATCATCTTTCACTTTCTTGATACTATTGAAAACTTCCTTGTTGCTTTTAACAATTTCCTGACAGAATTCTAAAATTTGCGTCTGCCCATTGATAGCTGAGTACAACCGACAATCTTTGCCGTCTGCGTCTTTTATTAAAAGTATAGGAGCACGTTTACTCGCCGGAATTAGTATTCCAGCGCTACTGTCAAAACCAAGAAGCATTTTGACAATGTCTAACGACGAAGTACACGCTCTGTGCAAAGGCAATTGTCCAACATCATCAATTAAATCGTGCTTCGCTTTACTTTTCAAAAGCAACCGAAAGCACTCTATGTCGCCAAGACCGCAAGCAGAGTGCAAAGCCGTTGTTCCTGATATTTGATCTTTACCTGTGACCGGTAACACTTGATTCATCAATGCTTTGAACATTTCCAGAGAGTACATGCTATTTTTGCTCTTGATTCGAAGCTGTACTTGGTTTTCCAAGGATTGCACTAAGAGGAATGCAGCATCTGATTCAGTAAACCGATCGAGCTTAAACTTAACCGGGGGAGCAAGAATATATTGCGCTACCTCCAAATGATTATTTTGCACAGCAAGCATAAGTGCAGTCATGCCATTTGCATTGCGATGGTTGAAATCAAAATTCCATTGAAAACACTTTCGAACGATGTCAACAAAACCATTTGCAGCAGCGATTGTTAAAACTGTATCTTTTTGGGCATTCAATTCATTCGGCTTATGCGCTTCATCCGAGAGCTTTCCACTATAAATATCATCAACACTGATTGCATTCCCGACACGCGCCTGAGAAAATATGTCTGCTCCTTCGAGAAGAGCTCGCGCCTCATTCAACTCTGCGAGAGCGATTTCCTTTTGACGCAGACGCTGTTCTTCCTTTTGCAACAACACTTGCTTATCGCGTTTTTCTTTTCTAACACGACGAACGTAGCATCTGGACAAAAACTTTCTAATCATGGTTTGTATTGTCGTTGCACTGGTGAAAAGGAAAAGGTACAAACGTCGCAACCTTATCCGGTTAACACGGGATCTAGCAATTTTACGTCGAACCAAACATTGCATGCCTTCAGCACCCAGCCACAGCTTTCTTTGAACGACAATTTGCTTAATTTTGATGCTCTTAATCTTTGCCTTTTTGGATCTATACCATCCTTGGATTAAACGAGCAGCCAGCCACTGCAACTTATATCTCCGCTTTCGAACCAGGCGTCGTGCGAACAGGCGACGAACATGCTTCTGAATCATTACGGCACTTTTCCTAGTATGGCTGAGATAAGCGCGTTGTTTTATGAGTTTTACCCGAGCCTTTGCTGCTGTAGCCCGAGCGAAGCATTGCACTCTAATTACGGCTTGTCTTCGACGACTCTGCAATCTTTCGAACGATTTGTTACGTAAGACACGGCGACTAATATATCGACGAAAACAACACTGAATAATCTGAGCGCAGCGATATCTTTGTGACAAGTATTTCGTTCTGAATTGCATACCCGTCAAAACCATACCTGGGCACATCTGAGAAATTATGCTCTTAACTCTGCCGTGAGCTTCGCGCCGCTTCAAACACATATGTCTAATAGAATCCATATGTTTTCGAACATAACGCCCTCTATATACTTTTTGAATAAAAATTGTCGCATTAGATTCAATCGTAGACCTGACTGCTCTAGATGCTTCTAATTTCTTCATGAACGCATCTCGTTCTTTACGGAGCATTAAGCAGTTTTTAAGCCGAATTTTTTCTTGATCCCCATCAAGTTGTTCTGTGACTTCCAAAGGATTCCCAGGTGCAATTTTACCTGGAGCATGCGAAGCTGGGGGTTTTATACGTCTCATTTCCTTATTATGAAGACGCACATCCTTCATGACTCCGTTCTTAATGGGAGTGGTCGTTGTTACCACAGAGACAATATCGCATCCTGTATTACGAAATGTCCATATGTCGGAACCACTTGTCGAGCTGGTACACGTTCTGTAATTAATAATGGAGTTTTGAACCTCCTCACGTCGTATACGAATATAATTTGCACGTGCTTCGAACACATCGTCAAGACTGTCCACCATCGCGGAATCCAACTAATCGACCTTCAAGCTCTAGATACTTTGCAAAAGAACTTCAAAGTAGCGTACAACTGCTTTGTAGGCAAAACAATTTAGAAACTCCAATGACTTCCAATGCAAAGGAATACCTGTTTCAGGTGGCCCAAAGTTCCCATCTTTTCTACCTAAACAAAACATCAGTTTTTGTTTGAGCCTGTTCTCTGGAAATTTTTTGTACGGTTGCACTGCAACGTGCATAAGTGAACGCGATTAATCTTCTTTTTAAATCCTGAAGACATTTTCAGAAGAGTATACTCTATAAAAATACAATTCAAGCACTGTTAGGTGGAATAGAACATATGGAGAGAACACTCGTGGCAGACATAGGTTCTAGCTCAACTAAAGCTGGATGGAGCGGAGAGGATTTGCCAACGAGTGTATTTCCTACTACGATTGAGACAAATTATGCTCGACATACGGAGGCAGTTGAAGCACCTCTTTTTAACGCCGAAGCAGCTGCAGAAGGAACAATGCCTAACGTTTTAATGCATCGTGGAGTGGTACAAGACTGGGATAATATGGAAAAGTACTGGCAAATGGTACTTAATGACGTAGGTGTTTCACAGACGACGACAGAGAAGACACCTATATTGCTTATTGACTCACCCATCGTGTCAATCTCCGACCGTGTTAAATGGGCAGAAATTCTTTTCGAAGGTTACAGAGCGCCTTCATTATGCATAGGAAATAGTGCATCACTTAGTATTTTTGCTGCTGGACGCACGACAGGTGTTGTTGTGGATTGTGGCGCAGGCCTTACAACTAGCGTACCTGTGTTCGAAGGATTAGCTTTAAACCATGCCTGCACTTCAATGGAATTTGGTGGGATGGATATTACATTTAGATTACAAAAGCTGCTCAAAGAAAGATCAGCGTGCAACTTGAATCTTCCTGATGCTCTTATTCTGAAGGAGAGACTCTCCACGGTAAATGCAATTGCACCGTTGCCCTTAGGAAAGAAAGGGAAGCCTACTTCCATGGCTGACGTTACTTCTAAAGCCGTTGATTCAAACGACGAGGACATGACCACAGTTAATTTGCCTGATGGCCGGGAAGTTAAAATTGAAACACGGTATTTTTCTGATTGCGTGGAACCGCTCTTGAATAATACCACAACCGCGTTTGGCGGTTTATCCACTCAGGTGCATGAATCCCTAATCTTATGCGACGATTCCATCCGTAAAGAGCTGTTAAACAATATAATTATATCTGGCGGTACATCCATGTTATCTGGACTAGGCAATAGATTGACCACCGACCTTAATAAGCTTTTTAACAAAGAAGGTTCACTTGCTAGTGCCGCAACAGCATCGGTTTCAGCAACTGTGATGCCCAGTTCAACGCATAGTGAATCCGGTTATACACATCAACGAAAATTTGCTGCATGGGCGGGGGGAAGTATTTTTGCTTCCTTAGACTCTTTCAAGCAGTTGTGTGTAACAAAACAGGAATGGGAAGAAAGCGCAGATGCTGCACTTCTCACCAAGTGCTTTTAATCATGAAGATTTGTTTGTAATGTCACTGAAAATAAATTCAAATTAGCACTTGCACGATGCATATATCTCTTCGATCTCATAATTTTCCTAAAATTGCAGCGAGAGAACGATAGTGCTCGGCAACAACTAACCCTAACCCTATCATGAGCAGCAACTTACACTTTACATACCAGAATTAAAAAGAGGAACAAGAACTACCCTAATCCTCTATCGCTATATTACTATGAAGTGTTTATCTTTCTTTTAAGAGTAAAATATTCACAAAGAGAAATATTCAGTCCATTTAGACGGCTCAAAAACGACGAGAAATGAAAGAAAGGAGGGAAAAGAGAGAAATTAATGAATTAAATGTCTAGTTTTCTTCGAGCTGCGGCACGAGCGGTAGGTTGGGAATCATCTGAGCATGC
>JACCDO012319376.1_pt1 | contig 13095 bp, 1 predicted proteins | sample 7446101 | NCBI WGS metagenome assembly JACCDO01 (sample SAMN15323440, study PRJNA562643) | freshwater metagenome | isolation source: river surface water | place: USA:Blue River Watershed | collected 2017-08-16
CAGATAATGCACTTGCTTCTACCATTGGCGTTCAAATGCTTCAACTCGGTGGTGATAGCGTAGATGCTGCTGTGGCTACTGCTTTGGCACTTGGGGTATTACAACCCTTTGCTTCTGGTTTGGGTGGGGGCGGGTTTGCTGTGATTTGGCGACAAGATGAAAAAAAGAGCTATGCCATTGATTTTAGGGAAGTGGCACCCATTCGAGCATATCAAAAAATGTATATCGATGCTCAAGGGAAATTGATCCCAAAGGCAAGCACAGAAGGTGTACTTGCTGTTGCTGTTCCATCTGAATTATTTGGGTTATACACCTTACATCAACGATATGGAAAATTACCTTGGAAAACTGTAGTTGAACCCGCTCTAATCTTGGCTAGAGATGGATTTGATATGCATGAACTCTTGTTTGAAAGACTAATCGAAGCCAAAAATCTAGTGCTCAAAAATCCCACATTAAGCCGTTGGTTTTTGGATGGTGATCAACCCAAAGCCATTGGTACTAAAATCAAATGTGAAGAATTGGCTTTGAGTTTAGCTGAAATCTCTACACTTGGCAGTCGCGCATTGACTGAAGGCAAATTAGGCAAAGCAATCATTGAAGGGATTCAAAAAGATGGTGGGATTTTGAGTATGGATGATTTCACCCAATATCAAGTCAAAGATCGGACACCTTTGAAGGGGAATTTTAAAGGTTTTGATCTCATCACCATGCCTCCTCCTAGTAGCGGTGGTGTGGTATTATTGCAAATCCTAAATGTATTAAATGAGATCGATTTAAAAGCCTTAAAACTCAATTCCATAGAATACTTGCACAGACTCACTGAAAGCATGAAACATGCATTTGCTGATCGGGCTCATTATTTGGGTGATACTGATTTTGTGAAAGTTCCTATTGAACAAATGCTGAGCGAACAAAGAAAAAAGCAAATTCTAGAACAATTTCATGCTGATCATACATTGGAAACAGAACAATACGGTGGTAAATATGAAATGACAAAGGATGGTGGGACTTCTCACTTCAATACCATTGATGCATTTGGCAATGCAGTTGCTTTAACCACAACCATTAATACTACTTTTGGCAGTGGCTATATCGCTGGAAATACAGGGATTTTGCTGAATAATGAAATGGATGATTTTGTGGCTCAACCCAATGTACCCAATGCTTTTGGTTTGATTGGCTTAGAATCCAATGCCATTCAACCCAAAAAGAAACCCTTGTCTAGCATGACACCTACAATCATCTTGAAAGATCAAAGAGTAAAAGCCATGGTAGGCGCTTCAGGTGGTCCTACCATTATTACTGCTACGCTACAAGTCTTGCTCTCCATGCTCGTTTTCGATTTAACCCCTGCTCAATGCGTCAACCAACTCAGAATACACCATCAATGGAGGCCTGAAGTGCTCTTGTATGATCAAGGCTTAGATGAAAATACGATCAATGGACTTAAATCAAAAAAACACCAAATGAAGCCTTGGGTTAGGTTTAGTTCAAGCCAAGCTTTGCTTGTCAAGGATCAAGTATTGATCGGCGCTTCAGATCCTACCAAAAGAGGTGTGCCCGCAGTGGTTCAAAAAACACCCTAGAATTTTCAAAAAAAATAAAAAAATCTAAACTTTTATCTTAAATTCATTGAATATCTACATTTTATCATTTAGTTTATATGCTAACCCTTTGTGTTTTTTAAGAACGCGATCCAATATTGGATTGCATTTACCCTACAAGGAAGGTTGGGTTAGATATGAATACTTTAACGCCAAATTTTGTGTCTCGTAGACCACAAATTTCATTGGATAGCACAACAAGAACCCTAAATAAGACTTTTCAAAGATTATCTAGCGGTTTGAGAATTAACAGCGCTGCTGATGATGCTGCTGGTTTATCAATTAGTACTCGTATGCAAAGTCAAGTCGAAGGCTTGAATCAATCAGTGAGAAATGCAAACGATGGTGTATCTTTGCTTCAAACTGCTGAAGGTGCTCTCTCTGAAATGGGCAACATGTTGCAAAGAGCCCGTGAACTTGTTGTTCAATCTGGTAATGAAACATTGTCTTCTAGCGATAGAGAAGCCATTCAAAAAGAAATCGAACAAATCAAAGACGAAATCAATCGCACTTCTACCACTAGCAATTTCAATGGTGTAAAACTCTTTAGTGGTGATGCTGTTGCCAAAAAATTACAAATTGGTGCTAATGTTGGTGAAACAGCCACAGTAAGTTTGACAAAAGTAGATTCTACATCACTTGGGAGACAAGCCAGATATACTTCTAGCATAGGTGTTGATTCTACCAAAGGTCTTGATAATGCTGACTTGGTGATCAATGGTGTTGCCATTAGAGCAACTGTTTCAGAAGATGATACTGTGTCAAAATACAGTGATGATCTCTCTCCAGCGATTTCTGCAGAATATGACACCAGAAATTCAGCCATTGCTAAAGCTAAAGCAATTAATAGTGCTTCAGCTTTTACTGGTGTTAAAGCAATTATTGGTGAAACCAGAACTGATACAGTGACTAACACGACATTAGGGAACAGTGGTAGCATCCAAGGCGTAGAACTCACTGCAAATACCTATATCGAAATCAATGGATCAAAAATCGCTGGGATCAGTGTTCAAAATAATGACTCTGATGGCGCTCTTGTTGATGCGATCAATGCTATTTATGATCAAACAGGTGTAAAAGCTGAACTCAATGCATCTAGTGAACTTGTATTGACTGCTGCTGATGGTAGAAATATCAGTCTCGTTTATCATGATGATACAGATGGTAGTGGCTTGGCTACTCAAATTGGTCTAAGAGATGGTAATGGTACAAGTGGTATTTCTGGTTATTCAGCGTATACTGCACAAATTACCTTACAGTCCGATGAGACCTTCACATTGAACCTCACAGCATCTGCAGAACAAGCACTTGGTGGTCTTGGTACATCTGGTGCAGGTGGCACTGGTGTATATGGCACAAACAATAACAACTCTTTCTCTACCATCGACATCACTGATGCTAAAAATGTAAATGTAGCACTTGATGTGATTGATCTTGCTATTGATCAAATTTCTTCAAAGAGATCTGAACTTGGTGCAATGCAAAATCGTTTAGAGAGTACCATTAATAATTTGAGCCAAAACTCAGAGAACCTAAGCGCCGCTTCAAGTCGTATCAAAGACGCTGATTTTGCAACTGAAACTGCTACTTTGGCATCTAACCAAATCAAGCAACAAGCTGCTGTCAGTATCCTTTCTCAAATGTCTGCTTCTGGCCAATTGCTTCTTAGACTCTTGCAATAATCTATTGAGTATGACCCTTTTATGGAAATTCATCATCACTGCCCAGTGGTGATGAATTTTTTATTTTATTATGCTTTAGCCTTTAAAGCATCTATCTTATTCCTTTTCTCAAAGAAAAGAGAATAAGCAAAAAAAACCAACCCTTGGACTTTGAGTGAGTTTATCATGTTTCGGTTATCTCTCATCTCATGCCTTGGACTGTGTCTACATTTTATAAATGTAGCCAATGCCCAAGACTGTAAACCTTCATTGGATTTTCAGTCAATATCCACCAATCAAGCCTATGCAACCACAAATGCAAGGATAATGGATATTGACCAAGATTCAATCCTTGATGTTGTCTATCTCAGTGCAACTCAAGCTACTATCTTATATGGAAATGGCTCAGGTGGATTCTCTGCACCATCAAATATTGCCTTACCGGGTCCTGCGTCACAAATCGCATCTGGATATCTCGATAATGATCCTTTTATAGACTTAGTTGTGACAATACCTAGTCAAGGTCATGTGATCATTAAATCAGGGTCTGCCATTCGAGCGTATGCTGGCACTACAAAAACGCTAGCTTCTTCCTCTATTGGTTTTATCAGTGAAAACGATTTGACAGTTGCTGATCTCAATCAAGATGGTGTTGCTGAAATTTTGACTTCTGCCGTACATACAGACAGTGCACAAAACTGTGGTGTATATCTCAGAAGTAGTGAAGATGGTTATAGTACTCTTAATCAAAATAAATGCTTAATTTCTGATCTCGGTCGTGTTGAAGCTGTTGATCTAGATGGAGATAATGATATCGAATTGGTTCAATCAAAGACAGCCATGATCTATAGCCTTGATCTATCAAATGGTATTGATCTTGCTGGATCTCCTACTTTTATTGATGGTGTCAGTAATCTAGATGAATTTGATAGAGTCATTCCATTTGATCTGGGTAATGATGGTGATTTAGATTTAGTGGTGATTGGAAAAAAAGGAAATCCCTTAGTACCAACAATGATTGTTCTCGATAATCCTTTCACTCAAGCTTGTAATGATAATGCTGATAATGATGAGGATGGTTTAATTGATTTTCCAGCAGATACTGGCTGTTTTGATGCAAATGATAGTTCAGAATTACACGCTGAACCTTGTCAGATTGTTTCTCTAGCATCCATCCCTTCTGATATTGGAGATTTCAATAGAGATGGTTTAGTTGATCTAGTGAATTTTAGCTCAGCTGCTGGCACGAGCGTACAAACCATACAAATCCAAGCATTCTGTGGAAACAAAATGCTTTCCACTGCTGAACAATGTGATGATGGTAACTTAGTAGATCATGATGCTTGCTCCAATACTTGTCAACTGCCTAGATGTGGTGATGCCATTCTTCAAGCTAATGAACAATGTGATGATGGTAATACATCTAATGCAGATGCTTGTCTCAATCATTGTAAACTACCAGGATGTGGCGATGCTATTCTTCAAGCTGGTGAACAATGTGATGATGGTAATACCGCTGATGGTGATGGTTGTAATGCTACTTGTCAAACAGATACCAATATTAAATTTGTTGAATTTGTTGGAGGATCATATCGTCGTGGTGCTATGAGTGGAGATCCTAGCAATCAACCTGTTGTATTGGTGAATATCAAACCCTTTGTCTTGAGTCGTACTGAAGTCACTGTTGCACAATACAGACGATGTGTTGTTGCTGGTCAATGCACATTGCCAGATACCACAACCGGTTGTAATTGGAGTGCCAACCCTGGTACCAAAGAAAATCACCCAATCAATTGTGTGAATTGGATTCAAGCTAAAGCATTTGCAACATATATTGACTCTCTTCCAGAATATGTAGATCTAGAAGTTCGTTTACCTACCGAAGCAGAATGGGAATTTGCAGCAAGAAGTGGTGGTTTAAACAATAATTATCCTTGGGGCAATGAAGCGATTTCTTGTAACCATGCAAGAACAGCTTCTTGTACACCAAGAGCAACTATGCCAGTATGTAGTTTCTCTAAAACACTAGAAGGTAATTTAGCAACACCTAAACTCAAAAATGGTGATACGACTCAAGGTCTTTGCGATATGGCAGGTAATGTCGATGAATGGACAGAAGATTGGTATGAAACTACTTATACAAGCGTACCCACTGATGGTTCTGCAAGAATTGGTAATAGTAAGAATTTAACCAGAGTCATTCGTGGTGGTTCTTGGGCAAATGTTGATGCCTTTGCAAATACAAGTCGTAGAAATTCAAGCACAAATTCTTATAAGCGCAACTTTATCGGTTTTCGTTTAGCATCTGCCAATCGTTGTGGTAATGCAATCATCGATCAAGGTGAACAATGCGATGATGGGAATCGTTTGGGTGGAGATAGTTGTGATTCTCAATGCCGTTTTGAATGTGGTAATAACCGTTTAGATGAAAATGAACAATGTGATGATAACAACAGAATCAATGCTGATGGTTGTGATTCAAGTTGCCAACAAGAAAATAATTTCCATTGTGATAATACAAATATTCCTTCTGTATGTTCTGTAGATTCTGATAATGATCATGTGCCAGACGCCCAAGATAATTGTGATCTAGTGAGCAATGAAGATCAAGTAGATGATGATCAAGATGGTTTGGGTAACAGTTGTGATGTTTGTCCTAATGACGCTCAAAATGATGCAGATCAAGATGGTGTTTGTTATGCAGTTGATAATTGTCCTAATACAGCCAATGCTGATCAACTCGATGGTGATAATGACCTTGTCGGTGATGTTTGTGATATATGCCTTGGTACTGGACATGATTCAGATGGCGATTTGATTTGTTCCAATGATTCAACTACTCCAGATAACTGTCCTGATATCAGTAATGCCAATCAAGCAGATTTAGATCAAGATAATATCGGTGATGTTTGTGATGATGATCAAGATGGTGATGGTGTGGATAATGAGATAGATTCAAATGCCACAAGTCAATTTGTTTGCTCAGATGAAGATATAGATGGCTGTGACGATTGTACTTCTGGAAGCTATGATTTAATCAATGATGGTAATAATTTCGATGGTGACGGTGATTGCGATTTATCTGATCCTGACCAAGACAATGATGGCATTCTAAATGCAAATGACCTTTGTGCTATGGGTGATTTAAACTGGATTTCAGATAGCAATACAGATCAAGATCAAGACGGTTGTCAAGATACATCAAATGAAGACTTAGATGATGACAATGATACAATTTTAGATACAAATGATAATTGTGTATTCACAAGTAATGTTGATCAATCTGATACACCAGATCAAGATGGTATTGGTGATATTTGTGATAATGATGATGATGATGATTCAGTAGATGATACCACTGATAACTGCCCATTATTATCAAATGCTGACCAAGCAAACTTTGACAACATGAATGATGGTGGTGATGTTTGTGATAATGATGATGATAATGACGGTGTAATCGATCAAAATGACAATGATGATCAAAATCCTAATGTTTGTAGAGATCAAGACAGTGATACTTGTGATGATTGTATCAATGTAGATTTAATCGCAAATCCAGCCGTTTTGGTAGATCCTAACAATGATGGTCTAGATGATGATCAAGATGGTAAATGTAATGCTGGTGATTTTGATTTTGATAATGATGGCTGGAATGTTCAAGATGAAATTGAATGTGGTACAGTTGATACAGATGCCAATAACAAACCTGTAGATACAGATCTAGATTACCTTTGTAATGATTTCCAAGACGCAGATAATGATGATGATGGTTTTAGCAATGCTGATGAATTGACTTGTTTATCATCAAATGCAGATGCCAAAAACGATGATAGCATCAAACCTGTAGATACTGACCTAGATGGTTTTTGCGATATTGGTGTAGATAATGATGATGATGACGATGGTTTAGCCGATACAGTGGAAGATGCTAATGGTAATGGTATTGTCGATATTGGTGAAAGCAGTTCTATTCTTGCAGATACAGACGGGGATCAAATCAATGACAATATCGATAATTGCATATTAGTTGAGAATACTGATCAACTCAACTATGACGCAGATGCTTTTGGTGATCTTTGTGATGATGATATTGATAATGACAATTCTGATAATGCTGAAGATGAAGATGACTTCAATGTCAATATTTGTGGTGATGAAGATGGCGATGGTTGTAATGACTGTTCTAAACTCGGTACCAAAAATGTAAATGATGATGGTTTAGATACCGATGGTGATAATGTTTGTGATAGCTCTGATGATGATGACGATGCTGATGGTGTAGATGATACCATAGAAATCGCTTGTAATAGCAGTCCTATTAATGCAGCTCAAACCCCTGTGTTTACTGATAATGATGCAGATTGTGATTATATCGATACTGATGATGATAATGACCTCTTTACAGATGAAGAAGAAACAACCCTTTGCGGTACACCTACCAATCCTCTAGATCCCACAAGTAAACCATCTGATATCGATACAGACGGTGTTTGTGATCAATTAGATGTTGATGCTGATGGTGATACAGTTTGTAGAAATGCAAATGATTGTCCTTTCGGTCTCATTGCTGGACCAGATGCAGATGATTTGAATGCTGCAGTTTGTTTAGATGAAGATTCAGACAATTGTAATGATTGTGCTATTCTCAATACCCCAGATATCAATATGGATGGCACAGACAATGATAATGATGGTTTGTGCGATGCTGGTGATGATGATATCGATAGTGATGGTTGGGACAATCAAATGGAAGTTGATTGTGGCAATTTTGATCCAGAAGATATTTTGAGTAGACCTAGCGATCTTGATCGAGATGGTTTATGTGATCAACTTGATCCAGACTCAGATAATGATGGTGTTGACAATGCAGATGATACAGATGCTTTGAACTCAAATGTTTGTCAAGATTTAGATCTTGATACTTGTGATGATTGTGCTGTACAAAGAAACCCACCAAGTATCACCAATGATGGTTTAGATACTGATGGCAATGGTGCTTGTGATGCAAGTGATGATGACATAGATGGTGATGGGTTCTCGAATGCGCATGAAATCACTTGTTTGCCAAATGATCCTAATGCTAGACTCGATGCGAATGTACAACCACTAGATACTGATGGTGATGGTTTATGTGATCATGGTGTTGATCCTGATGATGATAATGATACATTGGCTGATACTGTAGAAGATTTAAATACAAATGGTATTATGGATGCAAATGAAACCAGTCCCATTCTAGCAGATACAGATAGTGATGGTGTCAATGATAATATAGATAACTGCCCAATCATATCTAATTCAAGCAATGATGATTTTGATGCTGATACTTATGGTGATGCTTGTGATGATGACATCGATAATGACAATGTTTTAAATGCAGATGATCTTTTTGATTTTGACCAACAAAAATGTAGAGATGTTGATTCAGATAGTTGTGATGATTGTGTCTCTGGCAGTGATGATCCTAATAATGATGGAGCAAACCATGATTCAGATGCACTTTGCGATCTAGGAGATACAGATCAAGATAATGATGGCATCAATAACAATGTAGATCTTTGTGCTATGGGCGATTTAGGATGGACATCTGATGCAAATACAGATCACGATAATGATGGTTGTCAAGATAGCAATGAAGATCTTAATGATGATAATGATGCTTTCGCAGATGCAGATGATAATTGTGATTTTGTAGCAAATGATGATCAATTAGATACTGTAGATGCTGATGGTCTTGGCAATGCTTGTGATGATGATGATGACAATGATTCTGTCGCAGATGTTGATGATAACTGTCCTTTAGTAATCAATAATGATCAAGCGAATCATGACAATGACGCATTTGGTGATCTTTGTGATGATGATGATGATGATGATGGCGTTGTTGATATCGATGATAATTGTCAATTTGCCTTCAATCCTTTCCAATTTAACCTAGATAGCAGTAATGATAGTTTGGGTGATGAATGTGATGATGATGATGATAATGACACTGTATTAGATGGTGCTGACAATTGTCCTGAAATTGCGAATTTAGACCAACTCAATACAGATGGTTTACTGGATGGTGGTGATGCTTGTGATAATGATAAAGACGAAGATAGCATCAGCAATGATCTAGATAACTGTCCAGTTGATCCAAACTTTAGCCAACTCAATACAGATGGTTTACTTGATGGTGGTGATGCTTGTGATACTGATGATGATGAAGACGGTGTAACAGATGGTTCTGATAACTGTCCTCTTGATTCAAACGCAGATCAAATAGATACAGATATAGATACTTTAGGGAATGCTTGTGATACTGATGATGATGATGATGGACTTGTTGATGGTTCTGATAATTGTCCATTATTGGATAGTGTAAGCACAGATCAAACAGATACAGATGGAGATAACATTGGTGATCTTTGTGATGGTGATGATGATAATGATACCATTCTTGATGCCGATGATAACTGTCCATTACATGCTGACATCACAGAAGCTGATAATGATGGTGACGCTGCTGGTGATCTTTGTGATGATGATGATGATAATGATACCATTCTTGATGTTGATGATAATTGTGATTTTGTATCTAGCGCTATCATTGATAATTACGATAGTGATGCTTTGGGCGATATCTGTGACGATGATGATGATAATGATGGTGTTAATGATGTGGATGATGACTGTGACCAAGGAGATTTGGCATGGACATCAAGCATTGCAACAGATATCGATGCTGATGGTTGTCAAGATAGTGCTGAAGATGATGATGATGACAATGATACAGTGATTGATAGTGATGAAATTGCTTGTAATACATCACCTATTGATAGCAATTCAATGCCTGTTGATTATGATAGTGATACAATTTGTGATTATATCGATACAGATGATGATAATGATGGTGTGCTAGATGCAGATGATGCATGTGCAAGAGCTGACTCTGATTTGTTATGGACTTCTGATACCCTCTCAAATGACAATGATGGTGATGGTTGTCAAGATGCTACTGAAGATGATGATGATGATAATGACTTTAAACTTGATGTTAATGACACTCAATGTCCAGCAGGTGAACTAGATTGGGATTCTACTGATGTCTCTTTGGATTATGATCAAGATGGTTGTAAAGATTTAACAGCAGAAGATCTTGATAGAGATAATGATGGTGTTGATGATGTAGATTTTGCCAGTGACCCATTAGATCTTTGTGTGACAGGGGAAATCGGTTGGAATTCTGCAGATGTGACACTTGATCATGATCAAGATGGTTGTAAAGATGCTGTTGAAGATGATGATGATGATAATGATGGCAAAGATGATGCTGATGAAACCACTTGCTCTGCTGGCGAAATTGGCTGGAATTCCACTGACATTACACTCGATCATGACCAAGATGGTTGCAAAGATGATATCGAAGATACAGATGATGATAATGATGGCAAAGCAGATACTGATCTCAATGAAGGATGTCCTATAGGAGAAATTGGTTGGGATTCCACTGATATCACACTTGATCATGATCAAGATGGTTGTCAAGATAATACAGATGATGATGATAACGACAATGATGGTGCGATCAATGCAGATGAAGTTGATTGTAATACTAATCCTTTAGATGCTAATGAAATCCCAATTGATTTTGACGGTGATACCATTTGTGATCTCTTAGATGAAGATAGTGATAATGATGGTATCAATGATTTTGATGTTGATAGTAATCCATTAGACCTTTGTCCATTTGGTGAATCTGTTATTATTGGCTTTATTTCTGATATCGCAACCAATGACTTTGATGGTGATGGTTGTGATGACACCTATACTGCTAGTGGTTATATCGAAGACAATGATGATGACAATGATGGTATTATCGATGGTTCAGATGATTGTTCCCCTAACTTCACAGATCCTTTGATCAGTGAAAAAGGATGGACCTCAACCGTTGTTACCGATTATGATGGTGATGGTTGTAAAGATGATACAGCAGAAGATTTTGATAAAGATAATGATGGTGTTGCAGATGGTATTGATCTTTGCCCAATGGGTGAAAAAGCATTTGATTCATCTGATGTGAATATCGATCATGACAATGATGGTTGTAAAGATTCAGTTGAAGATGATGATGATGACAACGATGGTATCAATGATTTTGATGTAGATTCTAACATACTAGATTTATGTAATACTTCCACTTCAGCGATCTTTACATCTAATGCCACAGATGATCATGATGCAGATGGTTGTAAAGATGACATTGAAGACAATGATGATGATAATGATGGTGTTCCAGATAACGCTGACAACTGTAATCTAGGTGACAACGATTGGACATCAGATAACAACACAGATATTGACACAGATGGTTGTAAAGATGCTGGAGAAGATCCCGATGATGATGGTGATGGTAGAAATGATGGTATTGACAATTGCCCATTAGTTTCTAACAATGATCAAGCCAACACCGATGGTGATGCGCAAGGTGATGCTTGTGATACAGATGATGACAATGATAGCTTTAGCGATGATGATGAAACCACTTGTCTTAATCTTGCTGCCACTACAGATGCATTTACCATGCCTACAGATACAGATGGAGATGGTTCATGCGATAATGGTGTTGATGATAATGATGATGATGATGATCATTTAGATGGTAATGATAACTGTCGTTTGGTTGCAAATAATGACCAAGTTAATACCGACAATGATGCTCAAGGTAATGCTTGTGATACAGATGACGATAATGATGGTGTGATTGACACCTCTGATAATTGTCCTCTTGTAGTCAATTCAGCTCAAACCAATACCGATGGTGATGCATTGGGTAATCTTTGTGATCCAGATGATGATAATGATACAGTGGTAGACATTTCAGATAACTGCCCATTGGTTGCTAATCTCAATCAACTCAATACTGATGGTATGAACGATGGTGGTAATGCTTGTGATAATGATGATGATAATGATGGATTTAGTGATCTGGTAGAAACCAACTGTAATACCAATACATTGTTAAATTCAAGTATGCCTACAGATTATGATATTGATACAATTTGTGATCATATCGATACTGATGATGATGGAGACAGTGTGCTTGATGCTCATCCAGATCTATGTGCACAGGGTGTGAAAGGTTGGATTTCCAATGGCAGTACAGATCATGATGGCGATGGTTGTCAAGATGCAAACGCTGAAGACAGTGATGATGACAATGATACATTCAGTGATACAATGGAAATTGATTGTAATACATCTACCACAGATAACACAAGCGTGCCCACAGATTATGACACAGACAATAGTTGTGATTTTGTAGACACTGATGATGATGATGACGGTGTTGCTGATGCAGATGATGATTGTGCAATGGGCGTTAAAGCATGGACTTCATCTATTGCAACAGATAAAGATGGTGATGGTTGTCAAGATGCAAATGCTGAAGACAATGATGATGATAATGATGGCATTGTTGATGGGGTAGATCAATGTGGTACTGATGTCAATTGGACTTCTAATGGTGCTTCTGACTATGACAGTGATGGTTGCAAAGACGCTGGAGAAGATACCGATGATGATAACGATACTAGATTAGATGTAGATGATGATTGTGTTACTGGTGTCATGGGTTGGACTTCTAGTGGTGCAACTGATCATGATGCTGATGGTTGTCAAGATGCACATGCTGAAGACAATGATGATGACAATGACACCATCCTTGATACAGACGATGATTGTGTAACTGGTGCCAAAGGTTGGTCATCAAATCTAAGCAATGATTATGATGTTGATGGTTGTCAAGATGCACATGCTGAAGATAACGATGATGACAATGA
>JACCDO010371357.1_pt1 | contig 13093 bp, 11 predicted proteins | sample 7446101 | NCBI WGS metagenome assembly JACCDO01 (sample SAMN15323440, study PRJNA562643) | freshwater metagenome | isolation source: river surface water | place: USA:Blue River Watershed | collected 2017-08-16
GCTCAATAAAAAGTTTGATTTTAAAATTTCAAAGAAGCAGTTTGAATTTGAAAAACAAAGCGCGGCGAATAATTTTATTCTAGACGAGCAAATACAAGGACTGTGTAAAAGCATTTCGAAAATTAAGGTTTCCTTAAAAGATTTGATTACAAGCGTTTATAATAAATTTGTAGTTAATTTTGAACAATACCAGGCTAAACTAGAGAGTATCATTAACTTTATAACACTTATAGACGTTGTACACACAAAATCGTCGATAGCCCAAAAATATAAATACTGTAAACCGAATATTGTCAAATCCGACAAGTCATTTGTAGAGGCAAAACAGCTAAGACATTGTTTGATTGAACATTTCCAAACAAACGAGATATATGTAACAAACGACATCGATCTAGGGCATAATAATACAGACGGCATTTTACTCTATGGCACAAATGCTGTTGGGAAAACCACGATTATAAGGGCCCTCGGGATTTCGGTTATAATGGCCCAGGCAGGGTTGTATGTGCCGTGTTCGGAATTTAATTATATGCCATACAAGTATATTTTTACGCGCATCGTGGGGAACGACAATATTTTTAAGGGACTGTCAACATTTGCGGTGGAAATGTCGGAGCTCCGCACTATATTACGACTCGGCGATGAAAATAGCTTGATTCTTGGCGACGAGTTATGCTCAGGAACAGAAACGCTCAGCGCGATTAGTATATTTGTAGCAGGAATACAGAAACTACATAAATGTAGGAGTAGTTTTATATTCGCAACACATTTACACGAAATTGTTGGATATGACGAAATTAGTAGTTTAGAAAGTGTTAAATTGAAACACATGTCGGTCGTGTATGATAAGGAACGAGATATGTTAGTATATGATCGAAAGCTGAGAGATGGCCCAGGTAATAGCATGTATGGATTAGAGGTTTGTAAGTCACTCAGCTTGCCCCAGGAATTTCTAGATGCTGCGTATGGAATTAGACTGAAGTATCATCCAGAGGGCGCGAGTATTCTAGAATTAAAAACTTCGCGCTATAATTCTAAAAAGTTGGTTGGAACGTGTGAAAAATGTGGAACCAATATGGGAACGGAAGTTCATCATCTACAATATCAGCGAGACGCTGACGATAATGGGGTGATTAGTAATACGGATGGTGTTGTTCACAAAAATAATTTAGCCAATTTGCTAACAATATGCGAGGCGTGTCATAACGGGATTCATAAAAAAAACACCAAATTAAAAAAGGTGAAAACGACGAAAGGGACCGAGTTGCGCGAAATTTAAAATATCGCAAATATATATAATGCCTTACACCTACAATCAATTCACTCCTGTTTATAGCCCGATTTCTGCGAAAGGGGGTAAAAGACGTTCACGCAGTACACGCAAACCAAAGCGTTCAAATAAATCTAGAACCAGAAGAAGAAGAACACGTTAAATTATAATTTCTATTAAATTATTATCATTTAACAAACAACACCTTATTTTCTTGCTCTACGCTTGTGACTTTTACCGCCCGCGAGCGATCTACTTCTCATTGTTCTTGCTTTCACGCCTTTAGCCACCTTCTTCACACCCTTAATTCCTAAATCAAAGCCGGTCGCCATTGTGCCATAAACAGCGGACACACCCTTTTCTACGATGGGGATGGACGTTTTGATAGCACCTTTAGTAGCCATGCCAACAGTCTTTAAACCATTGTCAACGACGGGAAGGGCTCTAGCCGTTGTTTTTCTTAAAGTTTTCATAACACCTCTTACGTTTCTACGCGATTTTGCCATTATAAAATATACATATAAAATATTTATTAGTAATATAATATAAAATGGATCTGAAATACGTTCTTAAAATCCTTATAGCTATATTCCTAATAATGGCCCTTCTTATATTTATTCAATCTATGGGGAAGAATTTAAACGATTCACAACAAACAAAGAAATTGAAAGAAGTTGTTACTATTGAAGGGTTGGCTACACCAGATACTTCTATCATAGTTGACAAAAGTGTCGCGTTTTGTGAGACACATCGCGGATCTAGTGGTACTTTAGATGATTCTTGTAGAAAACTGACAAAGAATAATTGTAACTCTACGTCTTGTTGTGTTTGGACGAGCGACGATAAATGTCTAGCGGGCGGCGCACAAGGTCCGACGTTTAATAGTGACTCAAATGGTAAGACAAAACCGCTCGATTATTATTACTTTCAAGGAAAATGTCACGGCAACAACTGCCCTAAAGTTGCTTAATTGTGATGCCTGAATCGAGTGCCAACTCTTGAACAAAACGGTTGTTCTTGTAATTGTTTAAATATACGACTTCTTTTATACCGCACGCTGCGATGGACCTAAAACAATTAATACACGGATAATGTGTTACATATATTTTTGAGAATTCTAATGAAACGCCCCGCTTTGCGCAATCCGAAAGCGCGTTTACTTCACTATGAATAATCGACTGTTCGTGATCATCCTCAATGCGACTTATATGTGGGGCACCGGGTATATATCCATTATAGCCCATTGAGATTAGGCGATTATTTTTTACAATTACTGACCCAACTTTAAGCCGCGAACACGGAGACCGACATGATGCTAAGACCGCAATAGACATGAAATATTCATCCCAGTCAATTCTCTCTGTATTTTCAGCGGCAAATTTACTTATTTTTGAAAGCATATTATAGTATAACGGGTAACGTATTTAAATTTGTATTATTCATATTAAAAATAAAATTGAATTAAATAAAAATAAATATAAGAATAATATAATTTAGTTATATAAGAGATGATAATCCCGATTAAGTGCTTTACGTGTGGTATGGTAATTGCTGATAAATATCGTTACTATCAGGAACAAGTGCGTAAGAAGAAATTGGCAAAGAGAGGCAATGGAGAGTCTATTGATGTTGATAAGGTTCTATACTTAACGAAGGAATTCGTCGAGAAGACCCCAGAAGGCGAGGTATTAGATGAATTGAATATGAAAAAAATGTGTTGTCGCCGACATTTCTTAACGCACGTTGATATCGAATAATTTCTAGGTATATATAAATGGCTAAAAATTCTTCTAAAAAACATCAGAGACTTTATAGAATGAAGGGATGTTCAAAAAAAACAAAAACGTGTAAAAATTATTTAGGTGGTTCAGCTGATGTAAATTTAGCATACCCCGCGACAGATGTAAAGTTTGTGCCGAACCCTTTTTTAGCTTATACCGGCAAAGGAGGTGCTTTAGAGGATAAGGCGTTTCCCAATCAGGGCCCGCCTCCCGGGGGTTTTAATTTTTTAAATCCGCAAGATCAGAGAGGTGGTGGGTGCGGATGTGGGTTACCATTAATGAGCGGAGGTTGTGGATCGTGCGGAACTTCTGCGATGATCGGAGGAACCTGTGCGTCATGTGTCAATCCTCTTATGAGTGGAGGTGTCAAACATCGCTCCGGCTGTAAATGTAGCTCATGTAAAGCGAAACAATCTGGCGGTAATCCGGGTATCCCATATCCGAATGGTCTCGCTGGCGCACCTTGGACCCCTGCTATAAGCGGTTGGCCCGGTGTAGATGGTGTTCAAGGCGGGCGCAATTATTTAGCACACAATAACTATCACACGGATATTTCTAGACAGATGATAGCCGTTGGCGCAAATCCTCCCTTTACTATTGGTGGTAAAAGAGGCAAAAAAGCAAAAAAAACTAAGAAGCAAAGAGGCGGCGCATTATCCAATTTTTTAACGCAAGATTTGATAAATCTAGGAAGACAATTTGAATTTGGAATGGGTAGCGCGTATAATGCGTTATCAGGATATGCCGCACCGATAAATCCTATGCCGTGGAAAGATCAAATGCCAAATACACCTAGTTTAAGCACGATGAGAAGCTCTTCATTATAAGTTTTATTTTCTGTATATAATTTATAATGTCTTTCCCTAAGCAATTGAAGGATTTATGTACACCGGCAATGTTGTACTTCGTAATATCGATGCTCGCGTTGATCGTGGTGCTTTTACAAAATTTAGGCAATTCAAATAGCTATCACGTTGGCTCATTCTCCTGCCGTGTTCCTAGCACCGCTGCCGTTTTTATCAGCAAATTTATTTATGTGTTGTTCTGGACATACATTTTGAATTTGATATGCAAGGACGGTCATGTTGGTTTGTCGTGGTTGTTAGTTCTTCTTCCATGGATCCTATTATTCGTTATGATGGGCATCTTAATGTTAAACATGTAATGTTAAGCTAAGAGAAACTATAAACAAATAAAAATTCGTATATTAAATAAATATATATAATTATATAATATATGACAACTAAAATTAGAAATGGATTATCTTATGAAAAAGGAGGGTGGACATATATCTCAATTCGAGGCGCACCTAAGGAGAGAGGATATGCGTATGGGTATCTTTGCGCACACGATTTTAAGGAAATCCAAAAAACATTAGCGTTTTTAATGCCCGAGGCATATGGGATGGATTGGGAGTATTTCATTACGGAAATAGCCAAGGATTTTAAGGAAATGACGATGCGCGAGTTTAAGGAATTCTATGAAGAAATGGATGGAATCGCCGACGGATGTAATGCGAATGGGTGTAAAACGTCTGTTGATGAAATTATCGCATGGAATTTTTATTGTTCAATCCCTTATTGGTATTCCACAAAATCTCAATCTCGCGTTGGGAAAGAAGGCGGATCTAGCGACAGATGTAGCGCATTTATTGCTGTAGGTGATTGGACCGCAGATGGTAAAATTGTGTGTGCGCATAACTCATTTACGGATTTTATTGATGGTCAATTTTCAAATGTCGTGTTGGATTTAAATCCTGATAAGGGTCATCGTTTTATTATGCAAACGTCGCCTTGTTGGATTTGGAGTGGTACTGATTTCTTTGTGACGGATAACGGTATAATTGGAACTGAAACTACCATCGGAGGTTTTATTCCGTATGAGAGACGCTTCCCAGTCGGTTACAGAATCCGTCAGGCGATGCAATATGGCGATTCATTAGATGATTACTGTAAAATATTACTTCACGAAAACTCCGGCGATTATGCGAATTCGTGGTTATTCGGTGACACAAATTCTAACGAAATTCTTCGAATTGAACTGGGACTTAAGTATCACAATATAGAGCGAACCAAAAACGGTTACTTTATTGGGTTTAATGCGCCATATGACGAAAGAATACGCAATATTGAGGTTCAAAACTCAGGGTTTTATGATGTTAGAAGACACCAGGGCGCCAGACAGGTTCGACTAGCAGATCTTATGGATAAGCACAAGGGGAAATTAAATATTGAAATAGCAAAGGAAATAATTTCTGATCATTATGACGTTTACTTGTTGAAGGATGACAATCCATGCTCTAGAACCGTTTGCTCTCACTATGACTTAGATGCTAGAGAATACATGTCCGAAACAGGGCGCCCAAAACCATTTTCTCCTCGTGGTGCGGTTGATGGAATCGTCTGTGATACCGAACTAGCAAAGAACATGAGTTTTATCGGACGTTTTGGTAACTCTTGTGGAATACCATTTATCAAGGATGAGTTTTTCAAGAAACATCGCCAATGGGACAAATTTCGCCCCTATGTAAAGGATAGACTTACGCAACCATGGACAGAATTCGGCATTACAAATATAAAAAAGAAATTTAGGTTTACAAAGCGTGCGCGACCAGTGAATAAAACGAAGAAAAACCAAAGAGCGCGCGATTAAGAATATAACTCGCGAACATTTTCTATTAAATTGACTGTTTTCAAATTTTTTGGATTGTATGTGGGCTTATAATACATTTTGGGATTTTTTATTATTTCAACTAATAATAATATATCTGCATTAACATCGCCTGATAATTTTGGTATATCATCAAAATAGCTATCGATATTTTTACATCCAAAATAGACTGGCATACAATTATGTAATAGTGGCGTTATAATTTTTTCGGAAAAATAGTGGTTACATTTGAAGTTTTCAATACATATTGAAAATGAATAGGTTTCATATGGCTCAGCGTCGTTGAATGAACCTTTAATCCGCTCATACGAATAGTTTTTGCTTCCGTGTCCATATATATCTATCGGCAGCTTTAGCTTAATTATTTGTTCGATTAATTGATGACGGTATTTGTGGCCAGGGGCGAATTTTTTTTCGCTGACAACAATGGACATTAGGTTCGGCTTATATGTTATTTCTTTGGGCGGTCTTGAGTGCCACATATATCCAAAATGTTCTATAAAGGGTTCTGGGAGACTGAACTTGTCTCCAATATAATATTTACCAATGTTCTTTTGCGCATAATGAACAAATGCTTCTGTTATACCTAAAAACTGGATTGGCTCGAATGCTAGACCGATAACATTTTTCTTTGGTATTTTCAACTCGGGCATGATTGTATTCAATATAATTGCGTGAGTATAATCGTCATCGTCTGTTATGACTACTTGGCGATTGTCGCCATAAAAATCAATTTCACTCGCGTAATTTATTCTTTCATATATTTCTTTACAGCCTTTACTGGTGGCAAATGGACAAAAAATCTTGATTTTATACATGGTATAATAAATATAATCTATTTATATTAAAATTACAGTTATAATTAATATAAACAGATTACAGTTATATTAATCAAATGAAGGTTCTAACAGCTGTAGTAAATAATCCTATATTTATTGAAATACAATATTATACATTAAAAAAATATATGAAGTGTGATTATGAATTTATCGTATTTAACGATGCGAAGGGGTTCCCTGATTTTACAAATGGAGGGGATGTAAGTGTGAAAAATATTATTCAAAAAGTATGTACCAGTTTAAATATTAAATGCGTTAATATTCCAAATAATAAACATATTAACGAAGAATCTGCTTGTATAAGATGTGCTGATTCTATGAATTATATGTTAGAATATCAAAAACAACATCCAGATAAATACTTGATTATTGATAGCGATATGTTTTTAATTGATGATTTTAATTTAAGTGACTATGATAATTATGATTGCGCGATTGTTTTACAATCAAGAATGAATAATAGATATAATTATTTTTGGAATGGGTTGGTTTATTTTGACATTAATAAAATGACAGAATTACATTTATTAAATTGGAATTTAAACGGTTTTGATGTAGGAGGTATGATGACATATTGGTTAAATAATAAAACAAAATCAATACCTATAACAGATGAGCTTAGATGGGGGAATAAAGATTTTAATAAGGATAATATTTACTATATAAGACATTTATATAGCGGGACGTGGGACGACAGTGAAATGCCTGAATGCGTAAGAAAAAATCCAAAGTTAATTGAGTTTATAAAAAATGATGTTAGAAATCAAAATAATAAGTATTATTGTGAAATATATGATAAAAAATTTTTACATTACAGAGGTGGAGGTAATTGGGAAAGAAGAAATATGAGATTGCACGTAAACCTGACATTACAATTAAGAGCTTCGTTATTGGATTAAATAATATATAATAATTACATTTTAAAAAAATATGATTATTATAATATAAATGGACAAAGGAGCCGATAAGGAAAGTATATCTTGGAAAGTAATAGATAAATATTTTAAAGACAATCCGACCAATCTTGTTTCACATCATTTAGAATCATATAATGATTTTTTTCAACGCGGTCTTAGACGTATCTTTCATGAAAACAACCCTATTAGATTCATTGAGAGAGAAGATGAGATGAGCGAACTTGGAAAAAGAAATGAGTGCCAGCTTTATTTAGGTGGTAAGGACGGGTCGAAGATTTATTATGGAAAACCTGTCATTTACGATGATCATAGTGCACATTATATGTTTCCAAATGATGCTCGATTACGAAATATGACATACGGAATAACCATTCATTATGACGTAGAAGTGGATTTTACTTATTACGTTGGCGGCGAGAAAAAGGAACATACCACAATATTGCCCAAAATCTACCTAGGCCGTTTCCCAATTATGCTTCAATCGAATTTGTGTATTTTAAATACCTTGAGCAAGGATGTCAGATTTAATATGGGCGAATGTCGTAATGACTATGGAGGTTACTTTATTATTGACGGCAAAGAAAAGGTTATTATTTCGCAAGAAAAGTTCGCCGACAATATGCTTTATATTAGAGTCAATAAAGACGACGATATTTACAGTCACTCAGCAGAAATACGTTCCGTTTCAGAGGATACCTCAAAACCAATACGAACTACTTCGGTAAAGATTGTTGCGCCGTCTCCCTCTTTAAGTAATAACCAAATTGTGGTCTCTGTCCCTAACGTAAAGAAACCCGTCCCACTTTTTATTCTAATGCGCGCTCTTGGTGTTATATCTGACAAGGATATTATCCGAACTTGTTTATTGAACTCGTTAAACGATGAAGAGGCAAACAATAAGAATCCTTATATCGATTTGTTTATACCGTCTGTTCACGACGCCAATAAATTTTTCAATCAACAAAACGCATTGGAGTATATTGCGGAATTGACAAAAAGAGGCACCGTGTCTGGCGTTATAGAAATTCTCTCTGATTATTTCTTGCCGCACATCGGTGAGATGAACTTTTTGGACAAGGCGTATTTTGTCGGCTATATGGTTTCACGTTTATTAAAGGTATACATCAAGGAAGAAAAGCCAACAGATCGCGACAATTTTAGATTTAAGAGAGTCGAGCTTTCAGGCGCACTTATTAATGATTTATTCAGAGAGTATTATTTAATTCAGAAGAAGGATATTACTCGCAAGATAGACGAAGAATACTATTATCACAAGGGCGAATATAAGGAGGATGAGACCTTGTCTCGAAAGGAAAAGAAGCAACTTAAAACAAAGGGGCCGAAGGAAGTGAATAAATATCAAGACAATTTTGTCGGGCTCATTGAAGCCAATTTCAAGACGTTCTTCAAGGATAGACTTGTAGAACAGGGGTTCAGAAAGGCTTTCAAAGGCAACTGGGGATCCGAGGCGCATACCAAGCGAATCGGTGCTGTTCAAGATTTGAATCGTTTAAGTTGGAATACATTTATTTCACATTTGCGTAAGATCAATTTGCCATTGGATGCTAGCGCAAAGGTGGTTGGCCCACGCTTGTTAAATTCGTCTCAATGGGGATATATTGACCCAATAGATACGCCGGATGGTGGCAATATCGGTTTACATAAACACATGGCAATCAGCACCTATATTACTAGCTCCTCGTCTAGCTATCCAATCATTAAATGGCTTAGAATGAATACACCAATGCGTATTTTATTAGAATGTTCTCCGGAGCAATTGGGCGCCTGTTCCAAGATATTTGTAAACGGAAATTGGATCGGAATTATCGATACACCGGTTGAAACCGTAAACTTGCTTAAACTATATCGCCGGAATGGAATTATTCCAGCATACACAAGTATATCGTTTGATTATCAACGCAATGAACTGTATATTTACAGTGACGCCGGGCGATTGACTAGACCGGTTTATTATATAGACGACCACAAAGTCAGTTATGATAGAAAGGAAATAAAGGATCTGTTGGAAAGCGGCAGTATTACATGGGAACAAGTAATCTCCGGCACTATGAAGAAAACAGACGATAACTTTAAAACAAAGAACAATAAAATTTACGATTTGTTTGAGTTATATAAAGAGATTGGCAGTGACAAAAAGCACATTTTTCAATCGCTTGAAAAGCATAAATCCATCGTAGATTATGTTGATACATCTGAAGAAGAGACGGCTTTAATTGCTACGACCGTGGATGATTTGGCGAAATCAAAGTGGTATACCCATTTGGAAATAGACCCGTCTTTGATTTTAGGTGTAATGGGCAATATGATTATATACCCCGAAAATAATCCTGTGACGCGTAACTCCTTCTCTTGTGGTCAGAGCAAACAGGCCGTTTCAGTTTACCATTCAAACTACCAAATGCGCATAGATAAAATGGGAGTTATATTGAACTACGGTCAGACTCCACTTATTAAATCTAGATATTTAGAATACGTTAACCAAGAGGAGCAACCATATGGTGTGAACGCGATTGTTGCCATTATGTGTTATACTGGTTATAACGTAGAGGACGCGATTCTCATCAATGAAGGCGCAGTTCAACGTGGTATTTTTAGAACGACATATTATTCTTCATATGAAACGAGAGAAGAAAGCTCCAAAATTAATGGAATGAACAATTCCAAGTTTGCGAATATCGAAAAAAATAATGTGATTGGCAAAAAGCGCGGACATGATTATAGCTTTTTGGACGACCATGGTCTTGTTCGCGAGAATACCGAATTGAATGACAAAATTATCCTTATTGGTAAAATTAACTCGTCGATGAATAATAAGGATGTTTGGACCGATGATTCGGTGAAAACCAAGAAGGGACAGCTTGGGTACGTAGATAAAGCATTTATTACGCACGGTGAAGAAGGCTTTAATGTGGCCAAAGTAAGAGTGCGCGAAGAACGCTTGCCCGCAATTGGTGACAAAATGGCTTCGCGCGCTGGACAAAAAGGCACATTGGGTCTCATTATTCCCGAAGAGGATATGCCTTTTACAGAGGATGGAATACGTCCCGATCTAATTATTAACCCACATGCGATTCCATCTCGTATGACAATCGGTCAAATTGTAGAAAGTTTGTTTGGAAAGGTATGCACGAGTTACGGAGCATATGGCGACTGCACTGCCTTCCAAGTAAAAGGTCCCAATTATTCAACATACGCGCCACTTCTTGTTAATGCCGGGTTTCACTCATCTGGTAATCAAGTATTGTATAATGGCATGTCTGGTCAGCAATTAGCAGCAGATATTTACATCGGTCCCACATATTACATGCGTTTAAAGCACATGGTTAAAGACAAGATCAATTATCGTGCTCGTGGTCCGAATACAGTTTTGACTAGACAACCGGTTCAAGGTCGCGCGAATGACGGTGGTCTGCGCATTGGAGAGATGGAACGTGATGGTGTATTGGCACACGGAATGTCCTATTTCTTAAACGAATCGTTCATGGTAAGAGGTGAAAAGCAGGATTATTTTATTGCGGTTTGTAACAAAACCGGCGCAATTGCCATTTATAATGAATCTAAAAATCTGTTTTTGAGCCCGTGCGCAGATGGCCCAATTAAATTTAATACAAATCCGGACGGATCACAGAGCATTATGAACTTAAGTAGATTTGGTCGATCATTTAGCATTTTAAGGGTTCCTTATGCGTTTAAGTTGTTGATTCATGAATTACAAATTATGAACGTTCAGATGCGAATTATCACAGAAGAGAATGTGGACCAGCTTTTGAGTATGACCTTTTCTAATAATATTAATAAATTGATGAAAAGTGATGCTGATGCTGCTACGATTATTTCAGAGATTAATTCAAGTGTCGATAGAATTGTGCGCGAGGTTCCGAAAGCAATGGCAAATGTAGAAGCCAATGTTTTACCAGAGCCTGCCCAGGTAATAACCCCTGACATGCCCGTGGCGGCACCTGGTTCGCCTGCTTATAATCCCAACACACCGGATTCAATTCCATATGCGCCAGCATCGCCTGCTTATAATCCCAATACACCAGATTCAATTCCATATGCTCCTGGTTCGCCTGCTTATAATCCCAATACACCAGATTCAATTCCATACGCACCAGGCTCACCAGTAAATTCATCAAATTCAATCCCTTATGCTCCCGGATCGCCAAGTTCAACTACTTCACAAGCACCATCGCCTCCTTCAACATCCACGCCAAATTTTTATGAAACAACTGTGGCGAATGATGGGAAAACAGCAGTTCAACCAAAATATAATTTCCCAGACGATTTAAATTATTATTACTTGAATTTACCAAAGGAGGAAAAAATCAAAATAGAAAACTACTCCAACGATGCGAAAATTGAATATTTGAAAAATGTAAAGGCGAATAAGCGCGGAGGGTCTACAGCAAATATTTTAGACGTTGCTGCTCCCCCAGAACCAGTGCCTACCATAACTAAAACTGTTGACACATCATCTGAAAATAATACATCAGATGCTTCGGGCGGAACCAAGAAAATAATATTATAAATAAAAATGAAATAAAATAATTCAATATGTTTATATTATAGATACAAGAATGGCAAGCCAAAGCTCAATTATTCCGATTTCCCATCTATTTAATTCTAGAAAAAACATCTTAGAATTAATGGGCAGACAGGGTTACAATGTAGATGACTACGCGAATTTTAGCATAAACGAGGTGCATTCTATGAAACAAAATAATCAGCTTGATATGCTTTTAGAAACAAGAGACGATATAGTTACACCCGAGAACCCTAAGAAAAAAATGTATATTCGCTATTATTTGAACGCTAGACCGGCGCCAAAAAATATTCAAGAAATGATTGATGATTTATTTGTCTTGACAGAAACACTTAAGAAGACAGATACGTTGTTTATCATTATTAAGGATGACCCAAATGAAACCTTAATTAATGAACTCAAGCATATTTGGGAAAGCGAGGGAGTTTTCATCGTTGTTGAAAGCATAAAGCGCCTTCAATTTAATATATTAGATCATCAATTGGTTCCGCCACATCGCGTCATGCTTGAATCAGAGGTGACTAGCGTTATGCAAAAATATAATATAACCGAAAGGAGTCAGTTCCCAGATATTTCAAGATTCGACCCAGTAGCGCGCGTAATTGGCTTGAGACCGGGGCAAGTTTGCCATATTATAAGACCAAGTAAAACCGCAATTGAAGCGAATTATTATAGAATTTGTATTTAAATATGCGTGTTGCTTTAAACTTGTAAAAATATATAAAAAATATAATAGAAATAATTTATAAATGGAGTTTGTCGGTCCTTTAGATTCAGGGTTTACGATTTATAGTAAGAGCGGTTGTATAAATTGTTCGAGGGTAAAGATTTTATTAGAAGAGAACCGTGTAACTTATGACCTAATAGATTGCGATGATTATATACTTGAAGATAAACCCCGTTTTTTATTTTTTATAAATAAGTTGGCAGGTGTAAATGTCAAGACCTTTCCGATGGTCTTTAATAATGGGACATTTATTGGTAGCTACGAAGAAACAAAGGATTATGTTAATAAAATGAATTGTTTCGACACAAATTTAAACTTTTAATTA
>JACCDO012121326.1_pt1 | contig 13090 bp, 13 predicted proteins | sample 7446101 | NCBI WGS metagenome assembly JACCDO01 (sample SAMN15323440, study PRJNA562643) | freshwater metagenome | isolation source: river surface water | place: USA:Blue River Watershed | collected 2017-08-16
AAACGGCTCCGTTAGACAATTCATCAATCCCAACTTCGCTCCATTTCAGGTGATTCAAGGACCTATACAAGGCACCCGCATCAACGTGGGGATGAACGGAGCAACACAAACACTTACCTTGTCTTATATACTTCGTGCCACAAAGGAAGGGCGATTCACCATACCACCCGCAACAGCAGTAACAAATGCCGGTAATATTGAATCTAACTCTTTCGTCGTACAAGTGAATAAAGCAGCCCCTAGTCAGCCTTCTGCAGGATCAAATAATAACGTAGCTACTAACGGAGCAGATTTATCGAAAAATGTTTTCATACGAATTACGGCAGATAAGAATAGTGTTTATGAAGGAGAACAAGTGACAGTAACCTACAAGGTATATACTAACGTAGCAATTGTAGGCAGTCAAGTAACGAAGGTTCCTTCCTTTAACGGTTGTTGGAACCAAGAATATAAAATACCAGAAGGTGTGAGCGGACAAGAAGTGATTAATGGAACCACCTATAATGTTTTAATATTTAAACGTGTGGCGCTATTTCCGCAGCATGCAGGGACTTTGGTATTAGATCCTGCAGAAATAAAAATACTCGCTCGCGTTAAGAGTAAAAATAAAAGACAAAGTATCATAGATCAGATGTTTGGTAATAACCCGATGTTCAATGATCCGTTCTTTAATGATCCGATGTTTAACGATCCTTTCTTCAATGGCTATGAAGATATCCCTTATGTAATCAACTCTGGTTCTTTAAAAATTAATGTCAAGCCACTTCCTCCAAACAAGCCAGCAGACTTTAACGGAGCGGTTGGACGTTTTACTATTACCGCCAAAGCAGACAAAACGAAATTGAGCACAGACGACGCAATTACCTATAAAGTACAAATCAGTGGTACGGGAAATCTCCCAACTTTTGAAGCACCGACATTCATACCAGGTGAAGGCTTCGAAACCTATGATCCCAAAACATTAGATGCTTGGGAAAAGGAAGCTTATCCAATTAGTGGAAGTAAAAGTTTTGAATATGTTATTATTCCTAACGAAAGCGGTAAGATTGATATTGACGGCGCACATTTCTCTTACTTCGATTTAGACAAGCAAGTTTATGTAACGCTTAAAACCGCAGTACTCTCCTTGGATATTGCAGAAGGAAAGCACAGTAATTCAGCGAAGATAAATGGCCAAAGCAGAGAAGAATTAAAGTTGTCGAGAAGTGATGTAAAGCCCCTCTTAAACGCTGCTTGGCAGGAAGATTGGAAGCGAGTTATTAAACCGTTCTGGGGCAGTTTTCTGTTTTACCTCTTAATGAGCATCCCGATTATCTTGGCTTTATTACTCTTTATATTCAGAAAGAATGGAGCTGCAATATTGCAACGTTATGGAAACAACAAAGAAAAACAAGCGATTCATACTGCGCGTAAATACTTGAAACAAGCACAAGATTCGATGAAGTCGAATAATACCGAAGCATTTTATCAAAGTCTTGAAAGGTGTATGTGGACGTACTTTGCACAAAAGTGGTCGATGAACACACAACAACAAAACAGAAGCGAGCTGAGCAACTTATTGAATGCGCATCAGGTCGGCGAAAACTTACAAGAACAGATTAATAGTTTATTGAATGAATGTGAAATGGCCTTGTATGCTCCGGGAGCTGTTTCCGTAGATTTCGCTCAGAAAATAAAAGCGGCGACTGATTTAATTATTCACCTAGAAAATGATTTAAAGCAATGAGAAAGTTCTTCTTTTTTGGGATGATTTTAATTGCGTTCAGTAGCATATCAATAGCTCGTTCGAGCAATGACAGTCTTTGGAAAGCTGCTGCAGAAGCCTATCGCAACAAAGCCTACGAACAGGCTTTAGCAGATTATGATTCGCTGATCAATAGAGGTTATTCGTCGGCTGTTCTTTTTAATAATGCTGGGAATGCTGCTTTCAAATCAAAGCATTTAGGCAAAGCGGTTTGGTGTTATGAAAAGGCTTATCGCTTAGACCCCTGCAATGAAGAAATTAAATACAACAAAGATTTAATGCGTTATAAGACCTTAGATCGTGTGGAAGAATTACCAAGTATCGCGCCGATCAGCTGGTTGAATCGAAGTTCCTTAATAACATCACCCAATGTATGGTATTGGCTAGGAATCGTCTTTATAGTTGTCTTTGCTCTTAGCTTATTCCTCCGTCACAAAGGGATCTTGAAGAAGGCCTGGTTGTCGGGGTTTAGCATCTTTATTGCGATTAACTTATTTGTGCTAGCCTTTAACAGTCATCACCTTATTTATGGAAGGGAGGTGGCCGTTATTCAATTTCCGAGCGTTGGTATTTTATCCGCTCCGGATGCTACAGGAGTAGAAGTATTTCAATTACATGAAGGAACCCTCGTTGAAATCAAAGGGATGCAAGGCAACTGGCAAAAGATACGTTTAGCCGACGGAAAAGAGGGCTGGATGAGTAAAGAAGCCGCAAGGGGATTTTAATCCTTGCTTACCTTTTGGCGAAGTGCTTCCAGATATAATATACCGGAGCACCAAGTAAGACAATCGTTAAAGAGCCTACTGCAAAATTCGGTTTAACAATTAATAGATTTAAACAGAAAGCAGCAGCAAGAACGATATACAAAGCAGGTAAAACAGGGTATCCGAAGGCTTTATAAGGACGTTCTACGTCGGGCATTTTCTTACGTAGAATGAATAATCCAATTAAAGTCAGGATATAGAATAGGATCACTGCGAACATCACATAATCCAAAAGATCACCATATTTTCCAGACAGGCAAAGTACCGAAGCCCAGATCAACTGCACCCACAAAGCAAATCCTGGAACACCGTTTTTATTATTGAATTTCATCTTTTCGAAGAAGAGTCCATCATTCGCCATTTCTTGATAAACACGAACCGAAGAAAGCACGATTCCATTATTACAACCGAAGGTTGAGATCATAATCAAAACAGCCATAATGAAAACAGCGGGATTACCAAAGATCTGCATAGCAGCTGCTACCCCTACTCGATCGTTCGCGGCAAATTGAATACCCGCTTGCACCGTATCCGTAGCACCAGGCGTTCCTTTGATAGGCAATAAAAACAAATAGGCAATATTGGCTAAGATGTACAATGCACTCACGATTGCTGTACCGAAGAATAAGCTTAGCGGAATATTACGTTTTGGATTTTCGATATCTCCGGCGATGAACGTTACATTATTCCATGCGTCGCTACTAAATAGAGAACCTACTAAGCCAACGCCTAGGGCACTCATTAATGCCATTCCACCTAATTCTGTTGCCGACCATGTATTCGTAGTCACGTCGAAATTAAGCTTTACTGCATGCCAAGCATCTTGCCAGTTGGCGTGCCAGATTTCACTTTTTCCAAAAACAAAAACGCCTAAAACAATAATTCCGAATAAAGCGATCAGTTTGGTACTGTTAAAGAAAAGGTTGATGAACTTGCCATATTGCATGCCTGCTCTGTTCAAAAGCGTTAGCATCAAAATAGAACCGATACCTGTCAATTGTGCTGCGTTAATGGCAAAGCTTTCATTGATCTGCCAGAGCACATTATTCTCGCCTAAAAATGGCCAGATTACCCCTGCGTACTTTGCGAAGGCAACGGCAACGGCAGCAATACTTCCACATTGAATGACCACGAAAAGGGTCCATCCATAAAGAAAGGCGATGAAATTATTAAAGGACTTCTTTAGATAAACATACTGTCCTCCCGCGTCGGGCATCATACCTGCCAACTCGCCATAGCTGAGGGCGGCTAACATAGTCATGACACCAGAGATAATCCACAGAAGTAAGAGCCAACCTGTGCTTCCCACTGTGCGACTCATATCCGAGCTTACCAAGAATATACCTGAGCCAATCATTGAGCCTGCAACAATTAAAGTTGCGTCGAGCAGGTTGAGCTTTTTCTTCATGCTAATTATTTGTTGAGTTTACTTTTCTTAATGCTATAACCGAAATAAATCGCGAAGCCAATAGCTAACCAAATGAACAAACGAGTCCAGTTTTCCCATCCTAAACCAGCGATCATCGCCATACAAACTACAATTCCTAAAATTGGCACTAATGGCACCAACGGAGTTTTAAATGGACGAGGTGTTTCAGGAGAAGTTTTACGCATTACGATTACGCCAACGCATACTAAAACGAACGCGAATAAAGTACCGATACTAGTCATGTCGCCTACCATATCGCCCGGCAAGAAGGTTGCGAATACGCCAACGAACAAGAACAATAAGAAATTTGATTTTGCAGGAGTTTTGAATTTAGGATGTAATTGACTGAAAACAGGAGGCAATAAACCATCCTTACTCATTGAGTAGAACACACGTGATTGTCCCATTAATAAAACTAGAATTACAGAAGAGAAACCTGCAAGGATTGCGATAGTGATGGCAGTGCTCAACCAAGCATATCCTTTCATGTAGGTTGTGATAGCATAAGCAACAGAGGCTTCATGACCAGCACCTCCTTTTCCAAAATCTTTATAGTTTGCAACACCTGTTAAAACGTAGGCAAATACAATATAAAGGATAGTACAAACAGCCAATGATACGAGGATACCTATTGGCATTCCCTTTTGCGGATTTTTCGCTTCTTGTGCTGCGGTAGATACTGCGTCAAAACCAATGAAGGCAAAGAATACAATCCCTGCTCCGCTAAGTACGCCACTCCAGCCGAAGTCGCCGAAATCACCAGTATTAGCAGGAACCATTACCGCATGGTTCGCTGGGTTGATATAATTCCAACCAATTGCGATGAAGATTAATACGATCGCCAATTTTACTGCAACAATGATATTATTCACTACGGCAGATTCTTTAGTACCACGCATCAAGACCAATGAAATCAATAATAGAATGAATAATGCAGGAAGATTCATAATACCATGAGAACCGTCAACTGCCGTTTGAAACGGAGAATGACATAGCGCATAAGGTATTTCGAAGCCGAACATATTTTGCAAGAGCTTATTGAGGTACTCACTCCATGCGATGGCTACGGTTGCAGCACCCAAAGCATATTCAAGGACTAGATCCCAACCAATAATCCAAGCAACTAGCTCGCCCATGGTTGCGTATGAGTAAGTATAGGCGCTACCTGCGATCGGAATCATAGAAGCGAACTCCGCGTAGCAAAGTCCGGCAAAGGCACAGCCAATACCAGCGATGATAAATGAATAGATAACCCCTGGTCCTGCATGCATACCGGCAGCAGCAGCGGTGCGTACAAATAATCCGGCTCCGATAATTGCACCGATGCCTAAAGCAATCAATGCCATCGAGCCTAAAGAGCGCTTCAAACTATGCTCAGATTCAGCAGATTCAGCCAATAAATCAGCTACGTTCTTTTTGCGGAATAAATTCGCCATGTTGTGGTTTTTAGGTTTTTATAAAGAAAATAAAATTTCGCGAAAAAACATAATTATGTAACTTCATTGTATGAAGCGTTTACTCTTTTTATTCGTTGTGCTCTTGCCTAGTTTGAGCTATGCCCAATTCGACAAACGTCAGAAAGGGAACAATACGGAAACAAACGATGAATCGACAAGCAGTCGTAAAGAATACAAAGACGAAAAGGAAGAAGTAAAGGGCTTCGATCCTTCCAAATTGGTGATTAGTCCGATTATTGGTATGCGTTTCAATCCTACATTAATTCAATTACAACCAAAGGTGGGTTACCGCTTCCAAGAACGCTTAATGGCGGGTGTTTCCTTCAATTATGTCTATTATAAGGACAGTTATTTTAGCACTTACTATAATGCAAACTATACCGAAAAAGGACGAACACTTGGTGGTGGCGTTTGGGGACAATATCAGGTCTTTAATTTTCTTTTTGCAGCGGCAGACATTGAACTGAATTCCTATAAATACAGTGTTGCAATGGTCAATTATAATGTCACTGAGCCTGTTAGATGGTATCCATCGGCCTTATTGGGTGCTGCTGTAGGTATGAATGGATTTTATATTAAGTTTCAGTACGATTTCTTTCAATTAAACCCTAATTATCAGAATCGAGTGGTAAGTTCATTTGGGTTTTTCTTTTAGCGCATAGGTTTTTGTACCTTTGCAAAATGGAACTTACTGCATTAACCGCCATTAGTCCTGTAGACGGACGTTACCGCAAGCAAACGAGTGCTTTAGCTACTTATTTTTCAGAATTTGGTCTGATTCATTATCGCGTGAAAATGGAGATTGCCTATTTATTGGCCTTGCGCGCGGTGCCTGAAACAGGGATGGGACAACTAACGGAGACGCAGGTTAAAGCCATTGAAGGCATTGCAGCTAATTTCACGGAGGCGGATGCATTAAAAATTAAAAGTACAGAAGCCATCACGAATCATGATGTGAAGGCTGTAGAATATTTCATCAAGGAGAAATTAGATGAGCTTCAATTACAATCTGTAAAGGAGTTTGTTCATTTCGGCTTGACTTCTCAAGATGTCAACAATACCAGTATTCCATGGTCGATTAAAGACTTTTTACATGGCCATTATATTCCTGCGATGAAGGAATTGACCAGCTTGTTACGTACACAGGCGGTAGAATGGATGGACATCCCGATGTTAGCACATACACATGGTCAACCTGCCTCTCCTACTCGCTTGGGTAAAGAATGGATGGTTTTTGTAGAGCGTTTGGAGGTGCAGTTGAAGAATTTAGAGTCGATTCCGTTCAGTTGTAAATTCGGAGGCGCAACGGGTAATTTCAATGCGCATCATGTGGCTTACCCGCAGGTGGATTGGATACGTTTTGCGAATGGATTTACGAAAACGGCAATGGGATTAGATCGTCAGCAATTTACGACGCAGATTGAGCATTACGATCAATTGGCAGCGGTGATGGATAATTGCAAACGCATCAATATTATTTTGATGGATTTCTGCAAAGATGTGTGGCAGTATATTTCCATGGAATATTTCCGTCAGAAGATTAAGGCGAATGAAGTTGGTTCGAGTGCAATGCCACATAAGGTAAACCCGATTGATTTTGAAAATGCGGAAGGTAATTTCGGAGTAGCGAATGCATTGTTGGAACATCTTTCACATAAGCTTCCGATTTCAAGATTGCAAAGAGACTTAACGGACAGTACCGTTTTAAGAAATGTCGGTGTGCCATTTTCGCACATGATCATTAGTTTGAATTCTATTCAAAAGGGCTTAGGAAAATTGATTCTAAATGAAGCAGCCTTAAGAAATGATTTGGAGAATAACTGGATGGTAGTTGCGGAGGCGATTCAAACAATTTTGAGAAGAGAACAATATCCTAATCCTTATGAGGCTTTGAAGGCCTTGACACGTGGCGCAGAGAAAATGAATGCAGAAATTTTACATGCATTCGTAGATGGATTGGAGGTGAGCGATGCGGTGAAAGCAGAGTTAAAAAATGTTACGCCGTATAACTATATAGGTATTGTAGCGAAGCACTAATCATGCGCGAAGAACTTAAAAAGGATATCGATTTTTACTATAATGAAAAAGGCTATATGGTGTTCACCGAAGCTTTTTTGTTGAAGCGCGGCTATTGCTGTGATTCAGGTTGCAAGCACTGTCCGTATAAGAAGGAGAAGAAGGTTAAGAAGAGGCTGTGGGAAAAGGATGAGTAATGGATGATGAATAATGAATGATGAAGAATTGGTTGGGCGAAAATGTTTTCAAAATAAGTATTACTCATCTTATGTGAGTAGTCGTGATGAAATCAATTATCCTTATTCAAATGTTTGCTCTTCCCTACCCAACCTAAATGCGTATGATCAAAGCTATCGAGATATTTCAAGCCATAGCCGAATACGCGATCAAAAGAGGAATGGGCCAAGAATATGAATGCAATCTGAAGAGTTGTGTCGTTTTTAAGATAGTACCCAATTAATAAGAGCGCTATCAATATTCCTTTATGATGGAAAACATTATACGCGATAGCACCTGCTTTTTTAGAGATCACGAATAAGGCGAAGGAAAGATCTGGCACAAAGAATAAGGCAAGGAAAAAGCCCCAGGTGGCAGGGTAATAATGAAAATAAACGCCGCTAAACAATCCCAAAAGGCCGAGAGCCTCTAATTTCAAGACGTATTTCATTTGCTTTTTTTTGCAAAGAAAGTAGAAATAAGAAAAAATGTAAATTAATTAAGGATTGAAAAATCCGGTTAAAAACAGAATTCAGTAAACACCTCAAAAATAGATTGAAAGATGTCGACTTTAGTTTGGCAGAAACTTCACACACTCCAAAACGCCTACTGCTGTTTTAAAACATAACAAAATTGTATTAACCCAGTTGGATAAACTGTTTTCTTCTTCAACTCAAAATCATCAGGAATAATCCCTTCTTCAAAGAGCAAAGTGCCATTATTCAATTGAACAGGTATTATCGACAAAACCATCTCATCAATTAAATTCTCTTCCAATAATGATTTAACTAATAATGCACCTCCATCGCAATAGATATGGCCTGTTTGAGAGATCTTCAACTCCTTTACCATATTCTTCACATCCCCGTTAAAATAGATTAGTTTTTCATTGTCAGAATCCTTTGAACTACTTGTAATCACATACACCTTTTTATCCTCATGATACGGATATCCCATTCCAATGACTGTTTCATAAGTGCGTCTGCCAACAATTACCGTTTCGATTGATCGTATGAAGGAATAATAACCATAATCTTCTCCCTCTACTTGATAGGGCGATAAAAAATCTAAACTATCATTTTCCCCTGCTATAAATCCATCACTAGACATAGCGATATATAAAATCAACTTACTTGCCATGCTATAAAATTAAGAATATCGCTCATTCTAAAAACCTTTCTTTCCATTCGGCACTCGGAACCATACACACCTCTCTTCTCCCAAATATCTTGTATCGATTTTTGGCGAATTGGTCGTATAGAAAATCACGAACAGGACGCGGTATAATTCTAAGAATTAAAAGCAATCGAGGAAAGCCTTTTAGCGTTTTTACAATCTCCAACAGTGCAGTTGATTTCGTATACACCTCTTTTGAATGCTTGATAAAAACAATCGAATTTAAATCAGCTGGATTCAATTGAAGAGACTTCAATGTTTTAATAGCATACTCACTTTGCAATGAGGCAAACCTTAGCTGATTCGATTTGTCCCAGCGGATAAGTCGGAGTACACTTGCATTGCAGAAATTACAGACGCCGTCAAAAAGGACAATATTCATTAGTCGAATGCTTAAAATTAGTTTATCATGCCTAATTCTACCTTTCACATATTTCTTTCAACTTATCCAGAGCCTTAGGATAAATCTCATTCATATAATCCAAAAAATCTTCAGTAATATCTAAGTCAACAATTACTTCAGTAATTCCATTATTCTCAATGAACGTATAATTTTCAAATCCATTCGCCCATTTTTCAACTTCGGGTCCTTCTGTTATTTCTACATTATTCTTTACAAGCCCATAATGACGAATTGAAACAAATTGATTAGGAATATTTTCAACAATTTCCGAAACCATACCACCCTTTTCTCCCTTCTCATCGGTTCCTACCAATAACATTTTACTACCCTTATTCCAACAGCCTTCATATGTGGATGTTGGATTGAACAATGCAGTCCATTGCTCATAGGTTGATTTGTTGCTAATGCCCAACATGAAATCAAAAACCTTGTTAGACCTAGCATTTATTATAATTGTGAATTGTAGTTTTTTCATAAGGCTTTCAAATTTGAAATATTTATTTTTTCTAATTGTCCTTTTCTTTTTACTATGTTTTTATAGTCCCACTGGATTATTTTTGATTTTTTAAGCCAACGCTTCAAATCGCTTTTATTAATATCAGAAACTTTGTTAATAAAAACTGATGCATCTTTAAATTTTTTACCTCTTACATTTAATTTTTCTTCTTCAAAGTCTGCACCACTCCAAAACATAAGTCTAATACCTGCTTTTTGTTTGCTATATCCCACAATTGGATTACCATCTAAAAACCAAACAGGGTGTGAATGCCAAATTTTATTTTCTGCTTCTAATATTTCATTTTCAATGATTGCCGCGAGCTGGTTGCAAATTTCTTTACATTCCAGAGTTTGATTATTGTTGTATGCTATAATTTCTTTGTTCATTTCATTCGGGAAGGTATAGGAATCTAACATTACTAGTAACGCGTAGATACACCATGAATTAGCTGGCTATGCAAAGCTGAGTATAGTTTAATTCACCAAATATAGAAGAATTATTACAAAACACTGAATGGTGTTTTATTTATGGAATACTCCTTTAAATACACAAGTATTATCTTGTTTGTTTCAATGCTATTATGTCATCAAAGCTCATGGAGATACCATGCACCTGTTCCATTCAAAAATCAAATTCTAAAAAATAAAAAAGCCCCACATTGATGTGAGGCTTTTGCTCCCCTTTTCAACGAAAGATGCAGCTATAATTCGATGATTGAGCATGTGACAACAAGAAAATTGAAGGATTAAATCGTGCTTAAATTATTAAATTCCTCCTTTTTACTTTCAAACCATTTAGCAAAGTCAGATGGTTCTTTCATCATCTTTTGCATTTCATTCATTGCATCAATATGTGCAATATCTCCTTTTTGGAACATTTCCATTCCGTGTTTTTTACTTTGATTTGCAATTTCATCAAAGGACTCTCCTAAAAATTCAAAATCACAAGCTCCGCCAAGCTGTTTGCAGGTCATTGTTTTCATATCGTATTTGTTTTATTCTTGTGTTAATAATAGGTTGAATTCTAATCCCTTTTCAATCCAAAAATCAAACCCTTCTTCAAAATCAAACCCAGACGCCTTAATAAATAAAAATCCACGCATTACTTGTCCGGTAAAGTCCATTTTTGTACTTCCTTTTTGGTGCAACAAATTCTCATAATTAAGTTTCCCAACACGCACCATCAATCTGTCTTCGTTACATTTTTTATCCAAATTTAATCCTAAACACATCGCATCGCGCACCATAGAAATAAGGCCACCCATCATTTTCTTTTCAAAATAATGAATCCCTTTTAACCGTGCTCTTATTCGGTCCGATTGATATTCAGAATATGCCATATATGAAATATGAGCAAATATAAAACAAAAAAAGCGACATTTCTGTCGCCTTGGGCACTCTTACTCCTGCTTCAGGATCCCGCAACTGCGGGACTCTAACCAACTGCCGTGGTTCGTCCCGAATGTTCGGGACTTCACGAACCACTTAAAACCAAATTCTATGAAAATAAAAAAGCCCCACATTGCTGTGAGGCTTTTAGCTCCCCTTTTTGACGAAAGATGCAACTATAATACGATGATTGAGTATGTGACTATTAGGAAATTGAAGGTTAGTTGAAGCTCACATATTATGTGTGAAACATAAGGTGACTTAGGTTTGAATCTACGACACGGAGTTAGATGTTGGTTGTAAACTTCTATTTAATGGACCTCGTGTTCAAGTAAACAGATAGGCCAATAAGAATAAGTCCAATCCCACCAAGTCCTGGCGAGTCGTCCAATTCGCCCAATACCATCAATACCCCGCCGAATGCCGGCAATAAACTTAAGAATATGCTTTTTACTATTTTCATATGTAGATTTTTAATTAAAAAAGGGTTACACTATACAAGTATAACCCTTTTACTTTTATATCTGCTCCCCCTTCTGGACTTGAACCAGAGACCCTCTGATTAACAGTCAGATGCTCTAACCAACTGAGCTAAGGAGGAATATGTTTCCCACGGTTGAGTACCACGGGGTTGCAAAAATAGGAAAATTTGCAATCTGGCAAAATCTAGTTGCAAAAATCATTAAAAAACAGGGCTAAAAAGCAACATATAGGCCATCTTCCCGCATTTGGGTCGGGTATGTTTTTAAATAATAGCCCTCTCCACTGGTATTCCGTCCATTTTGGAGGCTAAACCGGTACCGGTGCAGCGGACATACCACCATTCCGGCAGCGTCTATAAAGCCATCTGCCATGATGCCACTGGCATGTGGGCACTTTTGCGCAAAAGCAAATATTTGATCCTGAAATTTTCCGAGGGTTATTTTTTTACCGGCCACTTCTACAATACACATGTAGTTGGATTGCCAAATAAGCGATACAGGCGTCTCTGTAATTTTATGCCAAGTAGGTGTATTGGAAAAAAGAGAAAGCATGCTTTAAAAATGTATGTCTCTGTATGGGTAACGAATTAAATAGAGTTCGCGCACTTTGGTTAAAATAATTTCACGAAGTGCATCAATGTTTTTCTTTTCAAGCGCCGAAATAAAAACACAATTGTTATTAGTTGCGCGGTCCCATTTTTCTTTAAGTTCTAAAAGTAATTCTTGTTTTACTTCATCTTCAAGCCACTCATCAAAAGTATTGGATTCGTATAAATCTAATTTATTAAAGATGGTCAAAATGGGTTTATCAAAAGCTTTTAATTCTTGCAGCGTATGATTTACTACACCTATCTGATCTTCATATAAAGGATGCGAAACATCAACAACGTGTAATAAAATATCGGCTTCACGCACTTCATCAAGTGTACTCTTAAAACTTTCTACTAAATGGTGCGGTAGCTTTCTAATAAACCCAACCGTATCACTTAATAAAAAAGGTGTGTTTTCGTATACAATTTTTCGAGTCGTAGTATCAAGTGTTGCAAACAATTTATTTTCTGCAAACACATCTGATTTACTCAGCACATTCATGAGTGTGCTTTTACCAACGTTCGTATAGCCTACTAATGCAACGCGAATAAACTCTCCACGTTCTTTACGCTGTGTGATAGATTGTTTATCAATTTCTTTTAAGCGGCCGCGTAGTAATGCAATTTTATCTTTTACAATACGTCTATCTGTTTCAATTTCTGTTTCACCCGGACCGCGTGAACCAATACCTGCTCCCTGACGCTCAAGGTGCGTCCACATTCCTTTTAAGCGTGGTAAAATATATTGGTATTGCGCTAACTCTACTTGCACTTTAGCTTGTGCAGTTCTTGCGCGAGAAGCAAATATATCTAGGATTAAATCACTTCGATCAATAACGCGGCACTTTACTTCTTTTTCAATATTAGAAATTTGTGAGCCCGTTAATTCATCATCAAATATCACTACGTTAATGTCTCTCGACGCA
>JACCDO010631788.1_pt1 | contig 13088 bp, 11 predicted proteins | sample 7446101 | NCBI WGS metagenome assembly JACCDO01 (sample SAMN15323440, study PRJNA562643) | freshwater metagenome | isolation source: river surface water | place: USA:Blue River Watershed | collected 2017-08-16
AACAAAATAAAAAATGGATTAATAAAATTCATCTTCTTGTTTATGAAAATTATGATGAAATAATTGAATATTTTAATGATAATTTTGAAGATTATTTTAATTTATCTTTATTTAATTATGAATTTGTGTCTAGTTATATTTACAAACAAAATACTAAAAAATATAAAATGTTCAATAATGATAAATTCTTCAAAAAATTATCATCTGAATTTTTAGATGACCCTGATTTACATGAATTTTATTTAAATTCTATTGAAGATACTAAAGATTTTATTGAATATTGTGTTAGAGTTGATGGTATTGAACATTTATTAGAAAATAATGATTCTGATTTTGAATACCATCATTTTGATAGTGATAATATCTTAATGTTAAAAGTTGTTGATAATACTATCTTAGAAAATAATAATTTTGATAATTTATCATCTTTAAATATAATATAAAAGTTTAAATTATAAATTTTAAATAGTAATTATAAAATAAGAAATTATTAAATAATTATAAAATGTTTTTCCATCCTAATATGGATCCTCATAATGATTTATCTGGTTTTCACAATTCAGATGATGAAAAATCAAATAAGAACTTTTCAAATTTTGTAGTAATTATTATGGCTGCCGGTGAAGGTAAAAGAATGAATTCTAATTTACCTAAAGTTCTTCATCCTGTTAATAAAAAACCAATGTTAGTTCGAATTGTTGAAATGCTTGATAAATTATCTCCTTCTCCTCGTAAAATTTTAATTGTGACTGGTAAACACCATGATTTAATTAAAGCTGTTGTTAGTAAAGCTATAAAAAATAATAATATTGAATATATTCAACAAAAAGAACCTAAAGGAACCGGTGATGCTATTAAATGTTGTTTAAATGAATTAAATAGTGATGATAATGTTTTAATATTAAATGGTGATATGCCTTTAATTAAAGAAGATACTATTCTAGAATTTGTTAATGGTTGTGATGAAGCTGGATTGGTCACTGTTGATTTAGAAGAACCTAAAGGATATGGAAGAATTATAAGAAATAAAAAAAAAGAATTTATGGAAATTAAAGAAGATAAAGATTGTAATGAAGAAGAGAGAAATATTAAAGAAGTAAATGCAGGTATTTATTTTTTTCATTCATTAGTTTTAAAAACTTATATACCAAATATAGATAATAATAATAAACAAAAAGAATATTATTTAACTTCAATTATTGAAAAAATTAGAGAAAAAGAAGATTTAGAATTTAATTTATATAAAATACCTGAAAATAGAAAACATGAAGTTTTAGGTGTTAATACTCAAGAAGAACTTCAAAATATCGAAAATATTTTAAATCAATTAAAATAAAAAATAAAAGTTAATATTAGAATCAATTATATTCAAAATGAATTTTATTAAACTTATTAAAGACTTTACTAAAAATAATATTCTACATATTATTATTATTTTATTATTATGTATTATTATATTCTATTCATATAAAAATCATAAATCATCTTATTTATCTGAAATGGATGATGTTTTAGCTAATGATATTAAGAAAAATGAATTAAAAACAAACATAATCATTAAAGATTTTCATTTAAGAAAGAATGATGAAGATTCTAACCTTTTATTATCTTTCGTTTACAATATTAATACACCTTATCAATCTATAATTAATGTTTTTGATATTGAAGAATTTATCGCAAATTATAAAATGAATGATAAAATGTACAATGAAACAGATGGAGAAGGTAAAATTGAAAATGTTTTAAGAGATATTCTTCACAAACTTAAACAAAAATATTCTAATAATAAACAACTTAAAGAAATATCAGGAGTTATTAAAATTAAAATACATGATGAAAATATCAAAAGATATCATGGAAAAACTTTAGATAATGATATTTATTATACAACTGCTTCTATTGAAGTTAATTAAAATTATATTATTTTTTATTTATTATTCTAGTATAAAATTTAATTATTTTATATTAAAAAATTATAGATTATTATTTTAATATATTATGAAAAATAAAAAAAATGATGATGATAATAACAAAATTGAGAATTTAGAAGATATTATTAAAAAGAAAAAATTAGGTAAATTTTATACCGAAAATTATGAATATATTTTTCAAGGTTTTGATTTAACTAATTATAAAGATTGTAATTTTATTGAACCTTTCGTTGGTAAAGGTCATCTTATAAATTTTTTAACTAAACACTTTAATTCATCTCTAAAAAATCTTAAAACAGAATTTTATGATTTAGAAAATAATTTTCCAAATGTTATTATTCAAGATACTCTTCTCAAACCCCCTATTTATAAAGATAAATTTGTTATAACTAATCCTCCTTTTTTAGCTCGTAATAAAAATGATAAAAAAGATATATATGATATGTACGGAAATGATGATTTATTTAAATGTTTTATTAAATCAATGATTTATGGTGAAGCTTTTGGTGGTTTAATAATTGTACCAATTAATTTTTTATCATCAATTCGTAAAAATGATATAATCTTAAGAAAAATGTTTTTGGAAAGGTATAAAGTATTAAGAATTAATTTGTTTGAAGAAAAAGTTTTCGAAGATACTGATTATAATGTTGTAGCTATCTTATTCGAGAAAAGAAAAGAAAATGATACTGATTTTAATTTACCTATTCATATCTTTCCGGAAGATGTTTTTAAATCTTTCGAAGTTAGTGAAAATACTCATTGGATGATTGGTGGAGAATTATATCATTTACCACATAATAATCAATATCAAATTTTCCGCGTTTATGAAAGAGAAAATGCTCTCAATTCTGAACTAAAAAATAAAGAAGATAATACACAAGATAAAGAAAAAATAGTTATAACTGAACCTAATACAAGAATATTTTTACATGCTTTAGATGATGGTTTTCAAAAAAGAATTAGATTAGAATATGTTAATGAAGAAAGACCTTTATTTGTTGGAAAAGAATCTGATAGGTCTTTTGCATCTTTTTATATTTTACCAATGATAACTGAAGAAAAACAAAAAGAAATTGTTGAAAGATTTAATAATTTTTTAGAAGAAAATAGAAGTAAATATAATAGTTTATTTTTAACTAATTATCGAGAAAGTAAACATACTGCTAGAAAAAGAATTAGTTTTCAATTAGTTTATACTATTCTTCAACATTTACTTTGAGATTTTTTATTTTTTATAAAATTAAGTTTTATTATAATTTTATTATTTATTATTTTTCTAAAGAAGAATTAGAAAAGTATATAATTAAAAATGGGACTTAATACATCTAAACTTAATACAAATAATGAAAATCCAAAACAATCTATAGGAATAATTCAAAAGGGACCTGTTAAAACTAATGGTCAACTTGTTCAACCTGTTCAAAGTAATGGTCAACCTGTTCAACCTGTTCAAAGTAATGGTCAACCTGTTCAACCTGTTCAAAGTAATGGTCAACCTGTTCAACCTGTTCAACCTGTTCAATCTGTTCAACCTGCGCAACCTGAGGCAACTACTGAACCAAAAACTGAAAATCCTAATAAAAATAATAAAAATAATAATAAATTATATCCAAAACCTGGAAATAATTATTTAAATAAAAATGCCAACAAAAGAAAACCTGTTAATGGTGTAGTTGTCTCTGGAGAAACTTCTAAAGGTTTATCTTCTGCAGCTGTAGCTACAGGTATCATTGGAGCTAATAATGGTTTATCTGGAGAACGTACTGAAGAATTAACAGAAGAAGAAATTGTTAGACAAAATGGAGGGTTTAAAAATATAACAAATTTAACAAATGAGAGTATGAGAAAAATGTTAAAGAAAAATAATATGAAAGTCACTAAAGGTGGTAAATATATGAATAAGAAAGAATTAAAATATCAATTAAAAAAATTATTAAATAAGTTAAATAAAATTAATAGTTCATTAAAAAATCAAAAAAGTAAAAATAACAAAAATAAAAATAACAAAAATAAAAATAAATAAGAATAAATAAACTAATTTTCTTTTTATAAGATAAATTTATTTTCTAAACTAAATGTATAGAAAATAATATAAAAATGGGAAATTTTATGTCTGGAGTATCCGATAAAGAAGAAAAAAATCAAGCTGGTGGTGCTAAAAGTCGTCGCCGTTCTTCAACTCGTAAAGTTAAGAAATCTTCAATGAAAAAGAAGATGGGTTCTAAAATGAAGAGCAAATCTAAATCAAAATCAAAGAAGAGTAAAAAGAGTAAGAAGAGTAAATCAAAGAAACATTAAATTTATAATGCGTTAAAAATTTAATTTTTTCTATCTAATTTTTTTATATAAGTGTTTAATCATAAAATTTAAAATGATTAATGTTGGTATTAATGGTTTTGGTCGCATTGGTAAATGTTGTTTTTTACAACTTATTCTTGCTAATGATAAAAATATTGAGATTAAAGCAATTAATTGTGACAAATTAGATTTAAAATATTTAAAATCTTATTTAACTCATGATTCTGTTCATCGTTATCCAATTGATTTTGATATTAAAATTATTGATAATAATAATTTTGAATTAACTTATTTAAATAGAACTCATAAAATTCATCTTTTTAAAGACAGAAATGCTAAAAATCTTAATTGGAAAGATTATGATGTAAATTTTGTTCTCGAATGTACCGGTTCTTATTTAACTGTTGAAAAATGTCAAGAACATGATGTCGATTTTGTTTTAATATCAGCTCCCCCTAAAGATAAAACTCCTACATTTGTTTATGGTGTAAATCATTCTGAATATTCTGGGCAAAATATTGTATCTGCTGCTTCTTGTACAACTAACTGTATCACTCCTGTTTTAAAATGGTTCAATGATAATTTAAAGATTATTGAAGGTAATTTTACTACCATACATGCAACTACTGCAAGTCAATATACTGTAGATATTATTAATAAAAATGTTAGAACCGAACGTTCTATTTTAAATAATATAATACCTCATACCACTGGAGCTTCATCAGCTATAGCAGCTGTTATACCAGAATTAAAAGGTAAAATTAATGGTACTTCACTTCGCGTACCAGTGACTAATGTATCATTAGTAGATTTAAATTTAGTATGTGAAGAGACCAAATATTCATTTAATGAAGTAATGGAAATGTTAAAGAATGTAAAAGGAGACCAAAAAGATGTTATTGATGTAACAAATGAGAATTTAGTAAGTTGTGATTTTATGACAACCATTAAACCTTCTATTATTGATTCAAAAGCTTCAATAGATTTAGGTCCTGGTAAATTTAAATTAATGGTTTGGTATGATAATGAATGGAGTTATGCAGCTCAAATGATTCGTTTAATGAATTATATGATGGAAAAAACACAAAATTCGGAAAATCAAAAATATAAAAATTATTGTATTGATAATATTGATTTTAAAAATAAAGATGTTCTTATTCGCGTTGATATGAATGTACCTCTTAAAAATGGTAAAATTAGTGATGATTATAGAATAACTTCTTCTTTACCTTCTATTTTTAAAATTTTAGAAAAAGGTGCAAATAAGATTCTTTTAGTAACTCATTTAGGACGTCCTGACCATAAAAAATCATGGGAAGAAAATGTCAATACATCTTCAACTAAAATTTTATTAGAAAAATTAGAATTTTATCTAAAAGAACCAGTAACATTTTTAGGTTCTGAAAATATGGAAAATAATTTACAACAATTTAAATCATCTAATAGTAAAATCTTTTTATTAGAAAATATTCGTTTTCATTCTATTGAAACTGAATTCGGAGAAATGTATGAAGAAGACCTCCCGGAACATCATGTTTATAAACCATATTTTCAATTTGCTGATATTTATATTAATGATGCTTTTGGTTGTTCTCATAGAAATCATATGTCTATTAGTGAAATTAATCAATATAAAGAAAGACCAATTCAAATTGGTTATGGTTATTTACTTAAAAAAGAAATAGATGCTTTAGAACAAATTGTAAAAAATCCTGAAAAGAAGAGAATAATGTTAATTATTGGTGGTTCTAAATTAGATGATAAAATACCTATATTAAAATCATTATCTAGAAAAGTTAAAACAATATTTTTATGTGGAGGTTGTGTCAATTCATTAGTAAAAGATACTAATGGGAAATTAAAAGAAGTATTAGATGAAGTAAAAAATAATTGTAATTTAGTTATTATGAATGATGGTAAAATGAGAAATGGTATGAGTATTGAATGGAATACCGATAATTTTGGACTTAAAGAAATTTATAATTTTGAAGGACTTAAAGAAGATTGGTCTTCTTTAATTGAAGATATTGGTATGAATTCTTTATCACAATTATTATCCTTAATTAATGAACATGATTTAATCTTCTGGAATGGTACTCTTGGTCGTGTTGAAATAGATAGTTGTAAAATGGCTAGTGAATTATTAGTTAAATATTTAATGAATTCTGGAAAAGATGTTATTGTTGGAGGTGGAGATACAGGAGGTTTTGTAAATAAATATAATCATAAATTTACACATGTATGTACTGGAGGAGGAGCTAGTTTAGAATATTTAGGAAGTTATGGATATGGATTAATAGGAACAGAGATGTTCTTTAAGTAGATTTTATTTATTTTAATTATAATCAATCGAATTATATAATGAACACATTTTCTTTTTGATTGGTTTATAATTTTTTAATCTTTTATTTAAATCTTTAAATACTTTTTTATTATAATCTTTTAATTTTTTTCTAAAAGATTTTGTTGTATCTATTTTAAACAAACTTGATATAAAATTATTATGTTCTACCTTTTGTATTGGTTTATAAATATTATATTTTTTTCTCTTTTTAATATCAAATATATTTAATTTATCACCCATATCATTTCCATATATCTTTAATATTTTATCATAAATTTTATATAATTTATTTAATTCAGTATTACTTATACCTTTAAAAGATCTTCCAAAAACATATGATAAATTTGCACTTCCCTCTGGTGATTCATATATTTTTTCTAAACATAATTCATCATAATAATTATTTAAAAACGAAAGAATTTGTTGATAAGGTTTAGTATCACTCGTATAAAAAAACATAATAAATGAACCTTTTTCTTTTTGATAATTCATTAATAATAATAATTGTATAAAAAAATTAAATACATTTAATTGTTCATAAAAATAACTTATTGTTGACATTTCATAATAAGATAATGAACCAGTCATTATAACAAAATCAAACTCATTTTTTTTTACTTTCATTATTGAATTATTTACAAAATTTATAATATTTTCTTTTTGTTTTTCCTTTTTAATAATACCAGATTCTTCTTTTCTATATAATACTTTACATTCTGTTGCTACAAAACTATCTTTTAATATAAAATGTTTCATCATTTCATTATAATACATATATAACCTATCAATTATCCATTTATTATCAGTTCCACTATATTTGGTTAAATCTATTAAACACAATTTATCAATTTTTTCAATATTTTTAAATATACTTTTAAATGCATAAAATGTATAATTTTGTATATGAGAATATATAACCATTTTTTTATTTCCTCTTTCCTCTTTTTTTATTCTTTTCTCAATTTCATTTTTATAGAACTTTGTTCCATGAGGAAACATTTGTATTATATATCTATAAAATGACCATTTTTTATAAAATTGTTTTGCTTCTTTACTTTCATAATCATATCCATCTTTTATAAATGTCAAATCATCTTTTATTTTACTTTTTTTATTTGTTCCTTCAAAACATTCTTCTAAAACTATTAAATTATTTAATCTTTCATCTTCTCTTTCAATTATTAAATCTTTATCTTTCATTTCAAATTTCATTTCATCTATTTTTCTTTTTTCAATATATCCACCTTTTATACTTTGCTTTTTTATTATTTTTTCTTTCTTTTTAAATATTGTTTCTTCAGGTATATATTTATCTTCCATTCCATTAGGTTTATAAAAATATTCTTTTATTAGTTCATTAATACCATCTTTCAATTTATATTCTTCTTCACTCTTTTTATTTTCTAATATTAAAAAAAATATTTTACATGGATATACTACTTGATTTTTATAATAATTAAAAAATCTTGCTTCTTCTCTTGGTATTTCTTTAAAATAAGTCATATATTTTGATTTTTTCATTATTTCAAAACCAGTATATTCTCCATATTCTTCATTTGATTCCCATCCTGGTATTGTTATAAAAAATGATAAAGGTTCTTTATTATTATTTTTATCTAAATTATGAATCATTTTCAAAGCCATACTAGTGATAACTTCATTAACAAATGGTGGATTTGCTACATATTTTCCTTTTATACATTCAATATCAAAAAAACTTCCTTTACTTAAAAAATATTTTTCTAAATCATAAAATAATGAACAAAATTGATAATATTGAGTATTTAATGCTGAACCAAATAATTCAAAATCATAATTTAATCTTCTTTTCATTTCATAATAAAATTCTGGATTACATGCTAATTGTTCATTTGAAGCTTTTATTGTTTCATATCTTAATAATAAACAAACTAATAATTTTTTAAATTCTTCTTCCGCTCTTGAAGAGTCATTAAAATCTATTTTATTCTCTTCACAATATATTTTATATTGATTTAATAGTTTTAAATATAAAAAATTATAAATTTTAAATGACATATTTAAAATATCAATATCACCTATAATTTTTTTTTCTCCAATATAGTTTATATTTATTACTATTATATTATTATTTGATTCTTCTATATTAAAAATATTTTTATCAATTTTTATTAAAAAATTATTTTTATTTTTTATAAAAAATTCAGTTTCTTTAAATTCTTCTAATTCTTTTATACAATTATTACATCTTTCTTCGAATTTAAAATCATCTAATATTTTTTTTAGTTTTATTTGTTTATCTATTTTATTTTTTTTATTTTTGTTTATTGTAAAAATAAATGCTTCTTCTAAACCTTTATAAATTTTACCATTAAATGGAAAAATTGGATCCAATCTTTCACTTATATTTTTATTATTATTTTCAAAAATAAATTCTAAAACTAATCCAAAACAATCATCATATTTTATATTATATTTGTTTTCTTCTAAATATTTTTTTAAATTATATGCTAAATTTCTTATTAATTTATATCTTTTGAATTCAATTAAAGCTGAATGTTCATCTTCTTTTATATTCATCGGTTTAAAAATATACTCATAATTTTTATTATTTATTTCAATTCTTTTATTCATTATATATCATCCTATTTTATATTTTTATATTTTTATATATTATTTTATACATTATATAAAATAATTATTTTATTAAAAATTTTTTGTATTATTATTTATTATTATTTTATGAAGCATACATCATTGTCCAACTCTTTGCTGTATTATCATATTCTTTTTTATTACTTTTATATAAATTTGCTATTTCTGATACTAGTGGGTCATCCGGATTAGGACAATCCATTAATGCTAAAATTGATAATAATACTTTACTTATTGTTAATGATGGTGCCCATTGGCTCTTCAATATATCTAAACAAATTTGTCCTGAACTATTTATATTTGGATGATAAATCTTTGTTGTAAAAACACATGCCGGAGGTTTGAATGGATAGTCACTTGGAATGTGAATCTTTAAATTAAATACTCCTCCTTCGTATGGTGTATCTTTAGGACCAATTAATGTTGCTTCCCATTCAAACATATTATCTCCTACAATACCTGCTGAACAATTTTCAGGAGGTTCTTTTTGTAATAAATCATATTCCCTTTGTAGTCTCTTTAGAGTTGACATTTCTTTTTTATTCTTTTAAAATATCTTTTTCAATACTACTATTTATTATTTATCATTCTTTAAGTTTCTTTTTTTATTTTAAATTTTTTGTTTAATCTAAAATATTAGATTAATTTTATAAAAAAAATTAATTATTTATTTATTTATTTTTTTGTTGTTCTCTTTTTAGTAGTACGTTTTTTAGTAGTTTTTTTTGTTGTTTTCTTTTTTGTTGTACGTTTTTTACCTCCAAATTTAGAATTATTTTTTTCATAATAATCATTACCTTTAACTGGCATACTACTTAATATATTTTGTTGTCTTTTTTCTAATTGTTTAATTTCTGATTCAATTGTTTCTTTTTGCTTTTCTGCATTATCTTTCTCAGCTCTTAACCTTTCTATATTTTTTTGATAAGAAGTTATATATCTTTCTTCGTTTTTGTTACCTTTCATCATATTAGTTAATATTCTTTGTATTTCTAATTTATTATTTATCATATCTTCATGTAATTGACTTATATATTGTTGTAGTCTGGTCACTTCTTCATATTTTTGAGTTATATTTGAAGCTAAACTTTCATAAGTATTGGGTACAGAATTCATATTATTTACTATTTATTATATAGATTTTTAATTAAAAAAAAAATAATAATTTTCTTAATTATTTAAAATAAACGAATTTAATTCTAAATTTTATTTTTAGAATTTTTGAATTAAAAAAATGTTTTTATTTTTAAATATTTTAAATATCAATATTAAATCTTCAATCAAAATTTAACCTTTAACCTTTGAAGCCCATGTAGGAGAACCATCTTTGTTAACAATTGGAGCGGTCATCACTGGGACGTTCTTCTGTTGAAAATGTCCTCGGCCTGCGTGACGTCCTCCGTGAAAACCCCGTCCAGCTGGTCCACGACCTCCAGGATGATGGAATCCTCGTCCACCCGGGTGTCCTCTACCTCCGAAACCACGTCCACCTTGACGAGGAACGAATCCGAAGCCCTTCTTAATATTATTATCATTGTTCTGAGTTTCTTCTACTTTATCTCCCTCCTTCTTGAAAGGGCGAGGTTTAAATCCACCCTTCTTATTAGAGTGTTTAACAAACTTTTCCTCATTCTCGGGTTTGGCTTTAATCTCTGTATTATCCTTCCATGATACATAGATATTCCACTCATTGAATCCATTTCCGTCAGGATTAACACGACGGAAAAAACCACAATAATATTTAGTCTCATTTTCATTATTAAATTTCTTGTTAAGAACACGAAGGAAATGACCCTTTCCTTTAGTGAGAATATCGTAAAGACGAACATTATCTCCAAAAGAAATCTTTACTCCTTTAACATCTTCTACCGAATTCTTATCTTGCATGAAGTAGAATGTGTAAAGAATCGCTTGTTTCTTATTCTCATTTTCTGCTTTCTTAATCTTTTCATCCGCACCATTGGCAATTTCAGTTGCCGCTTCTTCATAAGCCGCGTTGTAGCGGTCAAATTTCTTTTGGCGATAAGCCGCCTTTTCTTCCTCAGTGTAAACTTTTTTCTCAGTTTGGGCTGACATTTCTTTCTGTTTTTATTCAACTATTATAATATAATTCAATTTCTTTAAGTTACTTTTAAAACAATTATCTATTAAATAAAAAAATATATAAAATAGTTAAAATTTAATTTAAAAAATAATTATATAAAATAAGATTATTTTATTATACTTAAAGAAAATGAATAACAATTATCAATCTTTAATCCAATCCAATAAATCAAATATTCATTATAATATAGCATTAAATATTTATGAAGCTTTTGACCATTATTATTATAAAAAAATAGTTGAAAAAAATAATAGACCTTTAAAAGAATTATTTTTCCATTATGACAAATTTTTATGGAAACCCGAGTTTTTCAATTATCTAATTTTCTATAATATTTACTGTTTATCCTATTATCTCTCTTCTTCTCATATTAACAAATTTTTATCTATTTCTCATTTAAATATTTTTTATGTTTTATATCTTCTCGAAAATATTCAAACCGATAAATATGGTTATAAACCATTTTATGATAAAAATCTTTTACAAAATATAGCATTCTCTCTCTTTCAATACATCATTTTCATGAAGTTAAATCAAAATCAAAATCAAAATCAAAATAATAATTCTAATTTTTATAAATTATTATATCAAAGTTCAATATTTGGTTTTCAAAGTCTTATTAAAATTAATGAGACTTATATAAAAAGAATTGAAAATATTATTAAAGAAAAAGAAAGTATTAAATCTAAAAAATCTTCTATTGTATCCAATATATCAAATTTATCGAATTTATCAAACAATAAATTAAAAGATTATATTAATAATAAAAATAACAAAGAATTAAATTATTATTTTAATAAAAAAGAAAATATTAATAATGAAAATAATGATGATATTAATAATCATCTTAATAATGATAATATTGATAATATTGATGATTTAATAAACAAATTTCCTGAAAATTTATTAGTATTTACTTCTGATATTAAATTAATTAAACAAATTATTGTTTTTACTCGTCACTTCACTTTTTCTAATTTTATCTTCTTTTTGTCTTTTTTAATTCTTTTCCTTTAAATACTCTACACTAAAAACATTATTTAATTGATTTCCAAAATTTAATAATTCATTATCATTATCATAAATTAATAATTCATTCTCAAAAATATTTATCTTTTCTTCTAATTGTAAAATCTTTAATTGATTATCTATTAATTTTATTATTATATTTTCATCTTTATTATCATTTTCTTCCATCATTATATTAATTAAATTTAATAATGTTAATATTTGTTCTTTTAATTCTTCAAAAATATAAATAATTGTTAATTTTTGATTCATTTTATCTTCTTTTGAATATTTTTCCCACATTTTATTATATTCATCATATATTGAACTTACTTCATTTAATCCTAATTCTAATTGTTCTAATTCTGAAAAATTAATTTTCTGATTATTCGTTGTATTAGGTGTATTCTGTGTATTAATTGTATTCGTTGTATTTTGAGAATTTGAATTATTATTAATTTTTCCTTTTTTCATTAACATAAAATAATGTTGACCACAATATCCATTATATTTATTAGAACCTTTTCTACTACAATTTTTATCACCTTTTAATTTATGTATACAATTTTCAATATTTTCATTATTATTATTTTCTTTCTTTACTTTCTCTTTCTCAAATATACCTTTAATAAATTTGTCACCTTCACTTAATTTTAAATATCCACCATCACCTCTGCACATTGGACACATTCTACATTTATATTCATTTGAATTACATCTATTTTTTTGTACTTCTTTGAACCAATTGACTATACAACTCTTACAA
>JACCDO010802755.1_pt1 | contig 13088 bp, 6 predicted proteins | sample 7446101 | NCBI WGS metagenome assembly JACCDO01 (sample SAMN15323440, study PRJNA562643) | freshwater metagenome | isolation source: river surface water | place: USA:Blue River Watershed | collected 2017-08-16
AACCGTTATGTATACAAATAAGATCAGAAAATTACATACTAAATCAATCATATCATCATTCAACATCATACTTACATACATTACAAATCATTTCACTTTATAAATCAACTATACTGAATCATTTTAGTACTATTTACTCAAGGAAAAAAAGTCCCCAGAGCCGTTATGTATTCAAATAAGATCAGAAAATTACATACGAAATCAATCATATTATCATTCTACATTATACTTACATACATTACAAATCATTTCACTTTACAAATCAACTATACTGAATCATTTTTATACTATTTACTTCTAGGTTCTATAGGTTAAATGACTAATAATGCTGGATATATATGAATGATAGTGACTATAAAACGGAATAAAAGTAGTAACTTAAATCGGGATCAAGGAGGTATGTTCAATATTCTGAGATTATATATATTTTCGGGATTTAGTACAAGTAGTACGGTATTGAGTATATATTCGGGATCGTGAGTACTTTTCTAAATTTATGTCGGGATCTAGTAAAAGTATGTTCGGGATTGAATATATATATGTTCGGGATCTAGTTAGTGTTCGGGATGGAGTATATATGTTGACCTAACCAAACCTACATTATTAATTCACAATATATACCAAAAATCATTTGAACACTATTAACTAGTCTCTTAAACCTATTTATTTCGTATGCGAATATAAACTTAAATTTTAAGTAGTAGAATACATTTATTCATTACTATATAGGTCTGATGTATATTATAGTACTAATAAAACACCATAAAATAAATAAATTAATAAAACAAATATTTTATAAATATGTATATAATTACAATATTTTTCAAGGTAAAAAAACATAATCAAATTTTTTATTCTTTTTTTCATCTTGATTATTATTATTATCATCATCATTATGTGCAATATCTTCAAATTGATTATTATCTTTAGGTTTATTATTATCATTAATATTAAAACCATACATAGCACCTGGAACATATGGTTCTCCAAATATATTAACTGTTGGACTTACAGTACCACCAAATGTTGGTGATAAAGTAGAATCTGGTAATGAAGTATCAATAGGTGAAGGTCTATCACATCTACTTGTATATGTATGTGCTTGTAAAGGATAGCAAACACCACTATATATTTTAAAAATAAATTGAGTACGATCAGTACCATTAAATCCGCAACCTTCCCATTGTGCATTAATATATGGTAAATTAGTTAATCTACCAAATAATCCACCACCAAGTCTTAATATATAAACACCATCACTTAATCTTTGATAACATTCATAAGTATTAATACTTTCACATACTTTACCAGTTGCAACAACTCTTCTACCTTCAATATCAGATATATAATACGGTGCATTAGTTGCAATTAATGGCCAAAAACTTGTGGCAGTTAATGTATTTAAATCATTCCAATTTCTAGTTGATATTGTAGTACAACGAAAACATTCACCAGTATATTGATCAGGATATACCATATCCATATTAACTAAATTTTCTGCACTATGAAATGTAAATTCAAGTGTTGATTTAGTCCATTGTACCAATATTTTAGTTGAATAATCACCTTTATACCATTCACCAGAACTTTCAATATATACTTGCCATGATATTTCCCAATAAAATCTAGCTTTTAAAGCATCAAATATTTTAATTATATATATTCCTTCATCTTCAATAGCACTAGGACAATATCTTACTAAAAAGGGGTCAATTTGATCACAATGTGGATGGAAGGTGTCATTAGTTAAATCTGGAGCACGAACAGTTAATACAGCTGTATCCCATCCATCTAAAAAATGATCTGATAACCATAAGAGTATACATGAACCATTATGATATTCTGTTCTTATATTTTCATTATTTGATTCATCTTTAGCAAATAATATTGTACCACCATAAATTGCAGTTGCAGAAATATTTGCACTAGAACTTTCAACTTGTGTTAATCTTTGTTGTTGCGACCATCCATTACCAAATGTTTTAAAAACATATGACACTTGAATTGGTTTTGTAGTATTACCTTGTAATGTAACAAGTATATTGTTATCCTTTAAAATCAATTCTCTTGGTCCATATACTACATCATTATTACCATCACCAGTTGAAAATAATCGCTGTTGTAATGACCATCTACTATATGGTACAGTACTGTATGAATACTCTTTAAAAATATATATTGATTCGTAATTTACTTTTAAGGAATATTCCATATTAATATTAGTTGTATAGTCTTCTAATGATAAAGGATTTACTGGACAATCAATATCTGTACGAGCATGTTTTGAAGATATACCAAATGCAGCAGTACCATCACCCATAGCTAATCCATCACCAAATCTTTTAACACCTAAAAATTTACCAAATTTTACACAATCTCGTCCAGGTTGCCAAAATTGTAAATCTTGGGCAGTAAGTTTTTGTTGTTGGGACCATCTAAAACCTATTCCGTTTTTTTGATCCTCTGCACTTGGTTTACCACGATGAAATACATATGCACTACCACCTTTATCACCAACAGTTGAAGCCTCAACACCACCGACAACGAAATCATTTTTTGCTGCTGCGATTGCAATATCTCCATATACAGCAACGTATCGACCGAATGAAGCAGAAGTTAAAGAGTCTTTTGGTAATAATCTAATTTGTTGTGTCCAATATATACCATAAGAAGGACGCTCAAATATATATGCACTACCTGCATTCTCGTAACTAAAATCAAAAGTATCATATGTTTTTTTTGACGATGATATAATAACTCTATTTTCATTAAGTGACATAAATGAACCAAATTCATCACCAGTACTTCCATCTGATGGAACTAACTTTTGTACTTGTGACCAATGACGTAATGTACCATTAAATACATAGACTGAACCAGCATCTTGTAATGGTGCTGAAACTAAAAGTGTATGCTTAGAACTTACCATCCATTTCCCAAAATGGTCACTACTTATAGCACCATCTCGTGGAACTAATTTTGCTTGTTGTGTCCATACTTCATATCCAGTTCCAGCATATCCATCATCAGTAGTGTGAACATAAATACCAGCACCTCCAGTACTTTGATATCCACTAATAAGTGTCCTAAATCCTCTACCAAATATATATGGTGGTGTATTACCATAAGTATCACCAGCTTCAGATACATATAATTTTGCTTGTAATGAAAATGATGAGTCTACATGATGTAATCTTATTAGATTAATTATTCCAAAGAATAATAGCACATATATCCGTAACATCAAGTTATCTAGTATTAGAAAATTAATGTACAAAATGAAACACCAGGACTTGTCTTTCTTGCTTTCTTTTTCCTTTTTTACCAAAAATTAGATTGACGATAATTGTATCCGGTGGCAGTTGGGCCAGGTCCGATTTTATGTCGAAATAAATAAGTACTGGTTAACATTTAATAATTATCTCGACACAGAAAAGAATATGAATAAATTTTTAACGTTGCAGAGTTCTACTTGTACCTATAGTAACTTTAATAAAGCGAACAGTTTCATGGACAGTTCCGGATTATTTTTTTGAAATCAAAAAAGATAAAGAAAAAATTATAGTATTTAATATACACCAAGTTTTGTGTTTTTCTGTATTCTACATAGAATGACAGCATTTGTGAATAAATTTGGTGTATATTTTAAAAAGTTAAAGTCATTATATGAGTCTCATCCATTTACAATGAATACTATGTTTGGTGGTGCTGTATATTTTGCTGGGGAGCTTGTTGTCAAAGTTGATAGTGCTAAAGATAAATATAATGATAGTAAATCTATAAGTTATATATTAATGAATGACATTGATTGGAAACGTGTCAGCGAAATAGGAGCTTTAGGTTGTATTGAAAATGGTGTATTTATGTTGACTTGGTATAATTTTTTGAATCGTGTTGTTGGTTCTAATATACACACGTATACCGTATTGGTTAAATGTTTATTTGATCAAATATTCTTTGCAAGTCAAGCAGATTTATTTTTTCTTGCTTTATGTGCTTATCAAAATAAAGCACAATTACCATTAGCACTTGAAGAAGTGAAAAAATCATTTTTGACCACATGGATAAATGATTGTAGTATTTGGCCTGTTATTAATTTCATCGGTAAGATTTATTATAATTATTCTCATTAAATACAATTTATTGTTTATTTGATAATATATAGGATTTTCTGCTGTACCTGTGAATTTACAACCCAGTTACATGTCTATTGTACAATTTTTTTGGCAAGTATATATGTCATCAGTTGCGAATCGAAGTAATAATTCTGCAAAGGATGATCATTTGTTAGAAATGATATTTTTTGGTATGGATACTAATAATAATGGATATATTACTGGTTATGAATTATATCAAGCGTTATTATTACGAGGAGTAAAGGTGCACGTTCATGAAGTTACCAAAATGATAAATGATGTACATGCACTAAATAATAATAATAATAATAGCAATAGAGTATCATTAGAAGAATTTAAATGGTTAGCAAGGGGTTTAAGCAAAAATGAGAATAATTTTGATGAGAAAGTTCGAACAAGTAAAAATAGATCATACCATGATAATGATACATCTAAATTATGGTTAAAAATTATTCATAGCCATGATTTATCTTTAGAGAAAGGTGCTAAAGCAATTATGAAAAGATTAGATCATTTAGATGATATTAAGCGTTATAAACAGGTAGCAGAAAATAATGATGAAATTAATCAACAATGGCATGAAGATAGAAATAATGCTTTATATAGAATGAACATAGGTACATCTTTACTTATTGCATTGGCACTAATAAGGAAGATCGTATTTAAAATATAACTTTTTAATACGACATAAAGGTAATAATGATTCAAATTCATAATAAATTAAACAAAACTTTTTGTTTAATATACAGTCAAGGCATGTATATTTTTTATATAATTGTTTTATATTAAGGTGACAGAATTTAAATTATGTTACAAGTTTTTTTATTTACAAATTCCTAATGCTTTAAATGTTGGTATTAAAAATTCATTTGTTAAATTCTTAACCCCAATATTCATACTTTCAATATCTGATGAAGTAATTCCTTTTCTTTTACTTACTAATACTAACTTGTCATAAATATTTTTAACTTGAACATATTTTAATTTTCCTCGAATATTAATAGGTAGTGCATTAAATTTATCAATAGATATTATTGGAATACTATAATAATTATTATTATTATTATTATTTGTAGATAAAGCATTTTCGTCATTTAACATTTCTTTACCAATATTATTATTATTATTATGATTATGATTATGATTATTATTTATCATTTTCTTATCAATATAGTCACAATGTAAAATTGAATCATTCAAATTTTGTTTACAAGTATCATATTCTTTTACTTTATCATCGGAAGTTTTATAACCATTTGTGGTGTTAATCATTTCATTTATAACTTGTTGATTTTGTATTAATGAACTTATACAATTATTAACTAAAGCATTTCTTTCATCGCATAAATTTAATGACTTTGTTTTAATAATTTCTAATCGAGTAGACAAGTAGTTGATACGTTTTATAAGAGTTCTATTGTATAGAAATTGTGAGTACAAATATGATTTGACATAAAAATATATATGAAATAAAAACTTACATAATATTATATTGCCCATTTCGATCAAATTCGGTATCTAAAGTATGTGATACAAATTCTAAATCGTTACAAATTCTTTTAAATTCTATTTCTAACTGATGAATAGCGTCCTGCATTGTTATTTTCGTATTCGTATGCTTTTCTATTGTCCTATGCCAGCTGTGTTATTAGCACTGTCGTTATTTTATATTTTTCATAACTTTTTCTTTCAAAAATATTGGGAGTCAACGGATGCATCCGGCTCACAACAACGTTTGTTTTAATAATACTAGAATACAATACTACATAAACGATATGTTGTATACTATAATCTGTTATGGTTCACAATCTCCTAGCACACTTGTATTTGCTGTGTGATAGATACTACGTATCATAGATTCTCATCACTAGTATCCACAAGAATAATATCAAAACCTTTGAGATGCACTATGTTAACGCTTTGTCAGAGTATAGTTTTGTTAGTAGTCTCCATATACTTTTAAAATTATCTCTCGGATCGATCTTGGAAGTAAAACCGGAGACAAGTACCAAAAATCCATAATCTCACTATCATAATCATAATCCCAATCTGATAGGTTTAGGAGCAGAGAATAGTAACCACATTCAAGTAATAATATTTGTGTTTGTGATATCGAAATATGTTACGAAATTCTTCATCGAGTTCATTACCTTCACAGAAGCATTCAACTTTTGATATTGGTAAAAATAATGAGTATATACGTGCTGTACAATTAGACGATGCATCTTCTCCTATTGATCGTTATGGCATCGATTTTACTAGTATAATGCCACCTTGGATACCATGTAATTATATTTTAAATTATTTGTTGTTAGAATTTCAATTACCAGGGAATTATTTCGATATCTTGGAATTAGAGAAAAATAAATATTATTGGAGTGTTTCAATTTGGTTAGACTCAGACACAAGACTATCATCTGATTTAATTATTCATTATAATTCTAATAATGATGCATTTCTTCATGCATTTGAAATTCCAAATGATATCATAAATAAAGAATTATCTACTATATTGTTATGTCATTTAGTAGTAAAACTCATTCACAGTGAAACATCAATACCATTAGCGCATTCATTAATTCATTTATCTATACCAATTTGTTCAACGTTAAGAAAATTACAAAGTACTGACAATAAACCGTCATATGATTTAAATACTTCAGATAATGCATTACAATCATTAGTACGTTTAAGAAAATTGAAAGATGAAAATGACACGAAAAGTACAAAAAATATAATACAAAGTCCTAATAGTTTTCAATTAACTATTGCAAAATGCACTCAAATAGCAATTGATCCAAGTTCGTTAATCTCGATATTAGATATACTACCAAAAAATTTAATATTTCCACGTTTTAATGTTGTATGTAGTTTGTTACCTTCGCAAAGTAGTGCTAGTCATTGGAAAATTCAAAAGCCATTTAGTTTACGTTTATTTCCATCATTTATACCAACTCCTAGAGATATTATGTATCATTTATTATCACATCATGAGAAAAATAATACAAAATTAAAAACAAACGATTATTTAACAATGGATCCAGAAAATATTATTGCTGTGGAAAGAAGAATATATCTTACAGTTACAGATTTGCAATTATGTCCTGACTTATTAAAAATGTGTAATAATAGTAATCTTGTTATAACTGCGCAAGGTGTTTGCAATGATTTAAATAATGAAATGGAAAAAAAAACTAATTTATCAAACAAAAGTATTTTTTTGGGTACAGTATATAATGAAAATGGTGACTGGATGAATCAAGTTGAAATTAAATCAAGTGTAAATATTGGTGATCGTATTGATAGAATAAAATTTATTGTGTCATTGATATTGTATAACAATGGTAAGGTACAAAATCAGTTGTTATGTGAAGGTGATTTAGTTTCTAATAATTTAACATCTAATAATATGTATCTTCTAAATGGTGGTATATTTGATGTTTTATTAAAAGTTCCTATCAAATCGCATACACATGGGAAATGTATTATTTATCCAGAATCTATTGGGAAAATTACAGTTAAAGTTGATATTACTGGTGATGGTTTAGATCATCCAAGTATAATTTCAAATACAATAATGATAAATAAATATAATGCAACACTTGATGCATTTTTATCATTATCAGCTATGGATATTACTATAAATGATACCTTATGTTTTAAAGATATGCTTGAGAATATTCCTATATTAGGTTTGATTGATTCATTTGCATGTTTAGCGTCATGTACTTCAAGGATAGCATTAATGAAATTAAAAATGAATACTTCTACATATAAAGATATAAGTATATCTCAAATTATGTTATTTATTGAATTATTTGCAGCAAAATTAACTTGTAATAATATGTGTGATCGTAACGTAATGATTATGATTGGTAAAATATTGTCAGATGATATACTATATGCAGCACATTTAGCATTTGCATTGTGGTTACATCATTGGGTTGAAGAACAAAATTCACATTCAAATTCTAGTTCATTACATTTAGCAATGTCATTAAATGATTTAGTTGATGAACCAGATGTATTAGCAGAAGTATCTAAATATGAAATGTTGCAAAATTCACATCGATTATTTAATAAAGAAGAGTTCATAACTATACGGACAGCCTGTGCTTGTTTAAGTTTACTACGCTACTCTCGCAATAATGTATCTGGATTTAAATTTATTCACGAAGAACAATATAAAATATTACATTCATTCATGTTGGATAATGATAGTATTGATAAGTTATGTACTCATTTAATGCGTAAAATATTATCTCATGGTAGTAAATTACTTGAAAATTTAATGGAAAAAATAAGAAGTGTTACAGAAGATATGCTTGAAAATGATTTAATTAATGAAAGTATTTTACTTCATGTAGAAAAGTTTCTGCAAGATGTTGACAATATTTTAAGTAATGTGATAGAATGTGTATCATTAGTTGTTGAAGGTTCTGGTATGCTGACATCAATATTAGCATCGGTAGTTTTATCATTTATATCAACAACAATAACTGCTTTACATATGATTTCTACATTGTCACAAAAATCTAATAATGACAATAATATTAATTATGTTGATCATTTTGGAATTGAAAGATTATCAATTTTATTAACATTACTATCATATATATTGGATTCTCAACCAACAGGTATAGAAAAGTTTTATTCTAAAGGACCTACTAGTTTAGGATCTGGTCCATTAGGTAGAGATCTTCAACGATATTCTTTATTAGATTCTGAAGCTGCATTATGTAATGAATATATTACAAATGCAATAATTTCTATAACAGATTATATTTCAAATGTTTCATCTCCATTTTATTCCAAGTATCAAATGGTAGATAATAATAATGATGAATATAATGACTTCGTTATTATAAATAAAAGTATTTATAGTTCCATATTATTGATAAATTCATTATCTTCAATGAGTTTAACCATATCAACTATGATTATGGCTAATTTACAAAATTTTATGAAACATGATATTAATTATGAAGATCAAGTATTTCCACATGTTCATGTATCGTCATCTTATTTAAGTGGTGAACAAGCATTAGAATATATTATGGAACGTGCAACATTTTTAGAGGCATTATATAGTTGTTCTAAATCTGCAGCAGTCCTTATATCGAGTAGAATAAACCATACAAATAATAAATCATCTACAACAAGTATAAATTATTTACCAAATATTAATTTAAAACTTATATTTTATAATAGATTAGTATTAGATGATATACTAAATTGTTTTATGAAAGGTTTACATAATTATAATAGAGATATTAATGATTCAGCAATAAGTATAATATTTCGTACAATTACATATCAAAGTAATAATAAAAATGTTAGTGATTTAAATGATAATCATAATGTTTCAAATTTATCATCATATCATATTGTCATGTTTTTATCTCATGCTGTTTTAAGTATTGCGCAATATTGGCGTGGTGTAGAAATTTTGTTACAAAATAATGATTTACATAGTAATGATCATATGGATTTAAAATTAAATAGTGATGCTATTATAAAAACATTACATTTTGATTTGACTATATTAAAAGAAGCAGCTGCAACATTATGTATTTTATGTAGTAATGATCCACAATTATCTGTTGAAAATATGAATATATTTATTCAAAAAAATAATAGATATAAGCATAAAAAAAATAATATTAATAATAATGAAAATAATAATATTATTTATCGAAGTGATATTATTACTGTAGAAGATGCATTAGAAGGTGGTCCAATAATGCAATGGTTACGATTATGGCAAATATTAGTTGTTTCTTTAAGTGATATAATTAAATCGTTGAGTATGATTACTAAATTATTTGATGTATCCATATTTTCACTTAAAAGAAATAATCATCAAGACGATAATATATTGATTATGCTAATTCGTATGTTAATTGAAATAAGTTTATTAACACCAATAAGATTAGATAATAGTGAAGAAAATAATAGTAGTTATAATGATAATGATAGTATTATTAAAGATATTTCACGTCCAGATTTAGCATTATTTTGTTTAGAAGAAGGATTTATGATAAATAAAATTGTATCAAATAAAAATGATGGTCCAATGATAATTTTAAAAGTATTAATAAATACAGCAATTAGTTTAGCTATAAATGATGATAAAACTTATCAAAATAAAGAGCAATATAAAATATTAATGAATAAAGGTAGATCATTAATAGTTAATTCATGTATAGATTTATTAGTATTATTACAAGATATGAATGAGCCTATGGAAACGGCATTAGAGTCATTATTTATAAATTATATTATTAATTTGGTTGGTTTAACGTTACCACAATATTTAACTAGTAAAAAGGGCGAATCAATATATATTACTCCTTCATTAAATATTATTACTTCATTATTATGTTTGAATAATTTTGATATATATGATAATAATATTACAATTCATGAACGGGATGGTTATAGTAAAGTTATTCAAGAAGTTTATCAAATATTACTACATAGAGGTAAAGGTTTAAATTATATTAATAAAGATCATAGTGATTATTATCCAGTTCTAATGATAAATAAAATGTTTGATATATTGAAACGCAAATTAATATGTTATCGATGTTATATTTTTGGAATTATATTATCTTATGATATATTAGATGATATTGATATATCTTTATCATTACGTAGTATATTAAATCAATTAAATAGTGAATATATAACAGAACAATTACAATTGAATTATTCAATTTTATTTTTATTATCATCATTACAATATTTATTATCTGATGTTATATTGTCAAAAAATTGTAGTCATTTAGATAAAATATTGAATGAATTTATGAGAATATATAATAATAAATTATATTCAAGTAATTCAATAAGTGAAAAATTAAATATTAAATTAATTCAATCAAAACAAATGTCAACAACTGTAACAAATATTAATATTATTGAAAAAATGAAAAAAGAAAGAGATATTAATCGATATACAAAATTTATTAGTAATCCATGTAAACTTTATGGTTATGGTTATTTTGGTACATGTGAAATGATAAAATTATATTTACATGATAATCATAAAAATAATAATAAATATAGTGCTATACGTATTGAAAAAGGTCAACAAATTATACGTTCAATATGTAAAGAATTATTATATTCTGGTGAATGGGATATATGTTATCGTATGCTTGAAAATCGTTTAGATATTTATAAAAAGGAAATGGAATTACATTTATCTAAATCACCTGCTCATAATAGATATTTAACATTAATTAATGAATTAGAATTAACAAAAGAAAAATTATTAGATCATGGTAATCATGATACACATAATAGACCATGTCCATTATATTATGCTGTTAAATTTAGTGTATCACCATTAGATAATATAATTAATAATTTAAAAGAAACTGATATATTTGATGGTGTATTAAATGATTTTTATTATGCTACATGTTGTGATAATATTGATATTAATAATACATATAATGATGAAGATGATGAAATACCAATTGATAATATGAATATATATAAAGATGGTACATGGATAATATTACGATGTGATGCTACATCATATTTAACTGGTTCTAGTTTATATAGTGATTATATTTTATCTGAAACAAAAGCAAAAGATAGAGGTGATATAAATGATTATAAAGATAATAATGAAAGATTATCATTATTTTTACCACCACAATGTTATGATAATATTGAATTATTATTATGTAAAGCATTTCCATCATATCATTTAGTTTCACCAAATGAACATCAAAATTTTAATAATCAATATAAATCAATGCAATTATTTCAAGCATTTCCAACAAATATGTTATTACAAAAATATGATTTAGATAATAAAAATAATGATGAAGAACATGAATCAACATATAATGATGAATATTGGGAAAATATGCTTCATAGTAAAAGTTTTTATGTTTATTCTTATACTAATAATGATATAGAGAATAATAATAAAATTGTTCGTTATACTATAGATACAACATCAATTCTAAATTTAAATGATAATAATATTAATAATGATAATGAATTAATATTAATAAATGAATTAAATTGGTGTTCACCATCATCATTAGGATTTATTAATGATATTAATTTTTATTCACCTACAGATGTATTAATTGATATATTAGATTGTCAATCATTATTATGTCAACCATTAATTAAAGGATTAACAAAATTAATATCATTATCATTAAATGAATTAGGCAACCAACCATTATTAGATATAACAAATCAAATGAGTATTATTATTGCTGCAATATCAAATATAGCAAATATTATTAATTATCGTAGTATATGTATTGGTTATCATAATGCATCAGAAATTATTGGTGCTGAAACTGAAAGACGTGAACTTATGTGGCAAGAAAAAAGAAAAATAATTAAACAAGAATATATAAGAAATAAAAAAATATATGATGATTTATATAATAATTATATGAATAATAATAATAATAGTAATAATATTTCAAATAAAAATAATAAAAAAATTGCACAAATTATTTATAATGAACATGGATTAGATATACCAATTGAACCTAATTATCAATTATTAGAAAAAGAATATTATAATAATAATAATAATGATATTTTAATTAATGATTTACATAATGCACATGAAGATGCTATTAAAATTATTGAAACAACTATATCATTATTAAGAGATTTTATTAATATGAAATATAATATAAATATGAATAATAATGATAATGATAATAACAATGATAATAATAGTAATAATAATGCTGGTGGTTTTATTAAAAAATATGGTACTAATGAACAAAAAAATGCATTTTTACCAAAATTTTCATCGTCTTCTAATGATAATATGAATATTCATAATGAAGAATCATTAGTATTTTTACAATTAATATTATGGCTTGAAAATATAATGGTATCATTAGATTTTAGAGGTGCAGTTATTTAAATTTTTAGTCTTTGTATTCTTCTAAATAT
>JACCDO011371189.1_pt1 | contig 13088 bp, 15 predicted proteins | sample 7446101 | NCBI WGS metagenome assembly JACCDO01 (sample SAMN15323440, study PRJNA562643) | freshwater metagenome | isolation source: river surface water | place: USA:Blue River Watershed | collected 2017-08-16
AAGAAAAAGAAAAAGCATAAAGACGAAATCAAAGAAATCAAAGAAATCAAAGAAATCAAAGAAATCAAAGAAATAATTTAGATTTAACGCCATTTTTTTAAAGATTGATATATATAAGTATGAACCGAGCCTATATAAGAGAAAACGCACCATTATTTGCCATTATTTTATTTTTAATTGTCTTTGTGTCAATCCAAATGATAAAACCAGCATTTTTATATAAAAAAGATGGCAGCATTCGCGAATTTGGTGTTGGATACAAAAATAAGACAATTTTCCCATTGTGGTTACTTTCTTTGATTTTAGGAATAATAAGTTATTTAATCGTAATGTATTATGTTGCTAGCCCAAAGTTGTTTTAGAAAATATTTATTAGTAAATTATAATAAATATTTTATTAATTTGTGATTGTGTATGTAGTGCTAGCAACATCTGCCGCTTGTTTTTGCGCCGCCGCTTGCTGGTCTTTAAATTTTTTATAATTTGCTTCCATTGTTTTTGGATTACTAGCACAACCGCGCGATGTTATTTTAAGTTGAACTATAGATGTTAGCAAAATGCCGGTATAAATATACCACATCGCTTCACCTATATTGTCGCGCATAACAACTAAATCAAATAGTTTGTTTCTCATGTCATCGCCTTTAGGACCTTTAAATTCGTCTTTCTTTAATGGTTCTAATAATTGCCAATAACTTTCAAAATTGCTAGGAACCATTTGATTAATCAAGATAGACGCATTGCCGCAAATTTTAAGAATTACATCGGCGGCAGCTTGTATGTTTTCTTTGTCGCCACCGCCAACAGTAGCAACAGGTTCATTGGAAGTGGCAACAGCAGGACCAGCAGCAACATTTTGATTTAAAGCAGCATTAACATCTTGATTTAATAATAATTTTGTCAATATTTCATTTGCGGAACTAGAAACATAGTAATAGCCAATTACATCTGAAAAAGCGCTTTTAAACCCAGGATTTATAACCAATATAATGATAGTAACGCCAAAAATCAAGGTCCATGGAATAAATGTGAATATACCGGCAGCCCCCATATTTTCGCTAATGCTTCCACCGCAGGTTGAGGATATTATGGAAGCGTTAACTATAAATTGTATAACCATAACTAATAATAAGTATACTGCTAAATACAAATGATTATTACTAACATATGATTTATATTCTTCTGGCTTCGTTACTGTATCATATTTCATTTCAGGTTTAAGCACCATATAATAAAATATTGTCGTCAATAAAAATGTTACAATATTTAAATAAGAACTAGCCATATAATATTATGTATAAATTAATTTATAAATTTAACTATAATTATTATGGATATAAATCAGGACTGGGCTTCGACTAAACCGTCACTTACTGAACCTGGCGTCAAATATTTTTTAAATGAAACACTTAAACAGTGTCATATTATTAAGAATAATTTTCACAATACAGTAGTCAATCTTGGATTATTAATAGCATTTTTGTTAGTTTTAGGATTAATACTTTTATATAAATACAAAGGTAGATTGACAGATGTAGAAAAGGAGAAGAAAAATAGGGAAAAACAACAATATATTTTATCTAAAATTAAAAATTTACAAGAAGCGAAGAGGAAAGCGCATCAAGAATTAATAACTGGATTGCCAAATTGGGAAAATGATTACGACAATATTAATCATGGTAAAATGTATTAAGAAAAAGAAAAAAAGAAAAGTAAAAAATAGAATAAAAATATAATATATATAATAATGATGAATACTGAACTTGTTGAAAATAACATTAATGAATATTATAGATTAAAAAGTAAATACGACAACGATAATGATAAAAATAAAAAGAAAATACTCAATAATAAACTGCTTAGCATTAAAGAGAAAAAGGCGGAATTTAAACAATTAAAGCCTAAATGTGTGAATTGTGGGAAACCGGGTGGCACAACATTCGCATCCGTTGTCAGTAAGGATAGTATGGGTGCGAAATTTAGAGAACTTCGCGCTTTTTGTAAAGCTGTAGACCCTTGTGGATTAAATATAAATATAGCGGTTGGTAATTTTGAAAACATTAATGACATATTGAAAATGATTGATAAAGAGATTTATGATGCAAAAAACGAAATCATAAGCGATAAAAATAAATTGTTATTTGGTTTAATTACAACCGAAAAGGCTTTAGAAAATTTTGATATACAACGGGCGAGTATAAAAGATTACACTGATTTACTTGAAAAATATCTACAAATTTACATAAAAATTACAGATGACCCTGAAGGAACCGAAAAATTAAATGAAGAATTGGAAAAATCCTATTTGTTAATTCAGCAAATAAAGACCGCCATTAAGAATTTTAATGAATCAAATGGTATTAATTTTATACGAGCAGCAGCTAATATATATCACAATGAATTAACGCCTGTTTTGGCTCAGATATTAAGATTAAAGTATAAGGAAAATATGATAGTGTTTAATGAAAATGACAATACATATCATTTAATTCAAAGACAATATTCGATTAAAGATTTGGAGATGAATAGTGACAAGTATGAAACTGTTGTATTTGATACAAGCCTTCAAGGTGACAAATCCAGGATGCAAAGACAGCAACAGAAATCATCGTCTATTGAATCGTCGCAGTCTTTTTCAGACCAATCATCGTCTGTTGAATCGTCACAGCCTTTGTCAGACCAATCATCGTCTTTTGAATCAAACATAATTGGCGCACCAAAATTTAATGATAAAAATGGCAATGTTACTTGGTCAAATAAAAACTACAATGCTTTATGGAACAATATGGGTAGTGAGTTAAAAACCGCGCTTTTAACCGATAAAGAATGGATGCAAGAGTTTATGGATAATTGCGTTAAATTAAGACTGCAAAACAAAGCTTGTATCTTCGTAAACCCGAGTAATTTGATTATGCCACCGCAATTAATAGAAGATGGAATGTATGATTTTGGCAATCCAGTTTATAACGATATATTTAATAAATTGGACGAGTCATACAAAAAGACATTATTAACACTATTTTCAGTAACAGAAGATGGTAGTAAAAATTACAGCATGTTTGAAAATACTTTAGCTGATATAGTAAAAAAAGAATTGAAATTTAACAGTGGAAATTTTAATAAAATATAAAAATATTTATAAAATATATAAATGATATTCAATTATATTTCGTTACCTGTATTTCTAGTAAGTTTCGCTATTGGCATTTTCTTTATTTACATTTTAGGACCTGAAATGAAAAAAATATATATATACCCGAGTCCCGAAAACGTAGGCAAAGTGTTATTTAAGGATAAAGCAGACAACTGTTTTTATTTTAACCAAGAAGAAGTAAAATGTCCAACCGACAAATCGTTGATTTCTACTATACCGGTTCAAACATAGAAAACTATTATTTTAGCAATTAATAAAATAACATAAAATATATATAATGGGAATTGGAAGGTTTGTTCACACAGCAACTGGAAAATTAATAATGTCTATATTGTTGGGGTTTGGTTTAGCTTCTCTCTTTAGAACAGTTTGTAAAGGCAAGAATTGTTTGGTTTTTCACGCGCCGCCTTTAGATGGCTTTAAGGACAAAATATACCAACATGGCGATAAATGTTTTAAATATACTCCAGTAGCTACAAAATGTCTTACAAATTCAAAAATAGTGACTTTTGAATAATAAATTTGCGTAATTATTATAATCAATCAATCTTTATAATAATTATGAGTGATACTACAAACATTTTTGATTTGCCTACCGACCCGGTTGGAGGAGGAAATATAACAATGAACGCTTCGGAGAATGTGGTCCAAAAACAAATGCAACAACCTTCAGGACAGCAAGCAGGACAACAACAAATGCCTCAACAAGGGCAAACACCAAACTTTAGCTTAGACCAAACCACAATTAGTCAAATCGTAACTGGTCTTCAACAAGCCGCTGTTGCTGGCGCCACACAGTTACCATCTAGAGATATTCCAATGACTACAACCGGACATAGTAATGACGCACAAATTCAACCCAATTATGTCCCAATGCAGGAAAGACAAGCAGACTATATTAAGGATTATGAGCAAACGTCAGATATGATTGACAGTTATAATAGAAATGTGAACCGAGGCAATTCGCTAGATGAAATGTATAATGAAATACAAACGCCGCTGCTGTTAGCAGTTCTATATTTCTTATTTCAGTTGCCATTTTTCAGACGATTCTTATTTAATTATTTCCCGGTTTTATTTTCAAATGATGGTAATTTCAATATTAATGGGTTTTTGTTTACCAGCATTTTGTTTGGAATGTTATTTCATTTATTAAATAAAGTCACAAATCATTTTGGTGCGTTTTAAACATTTTCTCGTTTATATCTTTTTCATTTATGTTTGTTAAAGTTAATAATAAATATACATACATATATATTATGAAATATCTGTTTATTGATATTCGTAAAAGCGATGAAGTTTATTCTAAACATTTTGACCAATCTCAAGAATATAGTTTTTATAACATTCCGATGAATATGATAAGATTTAATGCTGAGACGATTATTAAACATTTAGAATATGTTGATGAAATATATATTGTATGCCAATCGGCAAGTAGGTCTCAATTTATTAAAAATAAATATTTTAATAACTATGAAAGAATTAAAGTCAATCAAAAACTTCAGTTTTCTAATTTAAAATATGGTTGGAATAACGTTTCTTTAGATGGAAATGCTGATATGAAAATAAATATTGTTGGAAGTAATTCGTTTAATTTTTATAGTGTTATGAGAATTATTCAGACAATAATGGGTACAATAATGTTATCAGTAGGAATATACATTTATATACAATTAAGGAAAGAAAATTTACTGAATAAAATTAATATATTTCCATTAATTATTTTAACGGCATTTGGTGCTATGGCTCTTTATAATGGATTAACTTCAACATGCTCAATATCTATCTTACTTGAAGACTATTTAAATTAAATAATCGGCATTTAAAATGTAAAAAGGTGACCAGAATAAACATAAATCAAAACATTTAAAGATTTCCACATAATTAAAATAATTACATGGAAGAAATGCGAATTAATTATTTATATACATTGAAAATGAAAATTATTAGTTTTATTAAAACTGATAATGTGATTATAGACTCTATTTTATCAGTCATTGCTATGAGTCTAGTTGGATACATTATTAATTATATTTATGACAATCGGATTGATAAAATTATAACCAATTTATCATTAAGCAAAATTAAATGTCTTTTTTATAAAAGAAATGTGGTCATTTTAGAAGGCAAAAAGAGTTCTACTACATCGGCATATTCACATACGTTAACTACAACCTCTTCTTATAGCGCACGCTTTAAAGCTATGTGGAATTATATTATAAACAATATTGAAAAAAATAATACGATTTATCAAATAAAAGAAACATCGAGCAATTATGATTCCAATGCTAAGTATAGAGAAGATAGAAAGCATGAGGACATTTTTATAGTTTTTCAAAATAGACATTTTTTAATTGATGACGACATTTACGTTCATTCTGAGATTGAAAAAGATGAAGGAAATCAAAAAGAGGAGAAAATTATTACAAAAACCGATACTATTACTTTAAAAATTTATTCTTATAAGCATTCCCTTGATTATTTAAAGAAATACATTGACAACATTACAAACGAACATCTTTCGACAATTAAAGATAAACGTTGTAATAAAAAATTTATATATGTTTTAGATAAGGTTAAAATAGATGATGACGATTCTAAATACGCGAGTTGGAGCGAATATGTATTTGAAAGTAATAGGACATTTAAAAACATATTTTTCGATGGCAAACAAGATATAATTGATAAAATAGATTATTTTACCAGCAAAAAAGAGTGGTATTGTGAGAAGGGCATTCCTTATTCACTTGGCATTGGGTTACACGGACCCCCTGGCACTGGCAAAACGTCATTAATTAAAGCAATCGCGAATCACACAGGAAGACATATTATTGTTATACCATTGAAATTAATTAAGACGAAACAACAATTAGAATACTACTTTTTTGAGGATACATATAATCATGATAATGAAAAAAGAGATATGACATTTGACAAAAAAATTATCGTTTTTGAGGACATAGATTGTATAGGAGACATTATTTTGGAAAGAAAAAATCAGCAAAACAAAATTAAAAATAGCAGCAATAGTGGTACAAATTTCAATAGTGGTAACAATTTAAATGGATTGATTAAAACTGAAAATGACACAGTAAAGGTAAGCGACGTTTTGCAAACGATTTGCGACATTAATGGGACAATGAGTGCTGGCGGAGAACAACCGATAACTTTGGATGATATTTTAAATTTGTGGGACGGCATTCGGGAAACGCCAGGAAGAATGTTGATTATTACTTCGAATCATTATGAAAAGCTGGATTCAGCGCTAACGAGACCAGGTAGAATTGACATAACCCATAAATTAGATAATGCTAGTCATAATACTATATCCGAAATTTACAATCATTTATTTGACAAAACAATGGACGTCGATAAACTACAAAGTGTCAATGAATATTTTTATTCACCTGCTGAATTAATTAATATTTATGTGACACACAAAGACGAAGAAAAATTTGTAGAAAGGCTTTTGCAAAATAAAAAATTAAATGATATAAAAAATACGTTATAAATTTAAAAATAAATCCATATTTTATTACATATAAATTCATTTATAAATGTTAAACGAATATATATTAAAATTAATTGACAATTTACCGGATGATGTAAAGAATTCAAAAACACCATTAAGACTCGATTTGGTTTTAGATGGTGGTGTTTTTAATGGCAGCTATTTAGTAGGAGCTTTGTCTTTTTTGAAAGAAATGGAAAAACGCAATTACATTAAGATTGAAAGAATATCCGGTTGCAGCATAGGTTCAGTAGTAGGGTTTCTCTATTTTATAGATGCTTTAGACACGATGTCAAATTTTTATGACCTTGCTATAAAAGATTTTATGGAAAAACACCAATTGTCAACATTAAAAGAAATGAAATCGTATTTAAAAGGAAGAATACCGGATAATATTTGTGAAAAAGTGAATGGAAAATTATTTATATGTTACAATAATATTAAAAAAGGTTCAAAAACCATAAAGTCACACTACAAGGATGTCGATGAAATCATGAATACAATTATAAAATCTAGTTATATTCCTTATTTAATTGATGGAGAAATGCTTTATGAGAACAAATATATAGACGGAGTTAACCCATACATTTTCAGTGCTGAACCCGGGAAAAAAATATTACACTTAGACCTATTTGGCTATGATAAAATAGGTTATTTATTTAATGTTAAAAATGAGAAAACCAATTATCATCGGATTCTCTCTGGGCTATTAGATATACATAATTTTTACATAAAACAATCGAATACGCAAATGTGTAGTTATGTCAATGATTGGACTTTTACCAACGTAGGATTTAATTCTGTCAAAATATTGATGGAAAAATTGTGTATTTATAGTATCTATTTTTTAATATACGTTAAAAAATGTTTGCCTTGTGGTTTTGAAACAACGGTTTTATACAAAATATTATCAAAAATCACACATGAAATTTTTATCATAATATTGGAAACATATTGTTTGTAAATCTACTTTTTCTACTTTTAAAAAAGTAGAGCAAAAACATAGATTTAATACAACGCCTTTTTGTTTTTTCTGGTCTTTTTTCCATAAAAATCAAAAAACCCCTTTTTAGTTTTTTTAGGCTTTTTTCTCTTCTTTTTTTCTTTCTTTGGCTCTTCTTCAAAAGCGCTGTTATTTTTCACCTGGTCCGGTTTGTAATTCAAAAACCATTCCTCCAATTCGGCTTTATTCTTGGTCTGTTTTAATTCTTTATATTTTGCCGCTTTTTCAGCGCGCATTTCCTCTACCGATTCTTGGTGTCCATAACATATTATACTAAAACGCTGTAATAGTCCTTTTTGTTCTAACCGATTTTTTTGCTGAACTTCAAATAAGAATTTCGACATACACAATATTCTCTCTGAAAACTCATTGTAATAAGGTCTTTCAACATATAAAAACGCCAAATAAAAACTCAACATAGTATCTATGGTTGCTATTTTCACCTTTTGTCCTTTTATAAAAATTACATTGTAACTGTGACAACCAATTGGCGAATATATAAAAGCAATAGTATCTTTGCCTATTTTGATTTCATAATGTTCTGGGACTATTTCGCCAGCTCGTTCATGTTTCACAATTTTACAATTGGTTATGCCAATATCCTTTAACCGTTCTTTCACAATTTGCGCCGTTGTTTCGGGTTCGTTAGAAAGCACATCAAAATCGGCAATTCTTTGTAAACGTCTTTGTAAATTTTTTGGCATATATTGAGAATAGAGAGAAATCGCAAAACCGCCAAAAAACACGACACCTTGATTAATAAAAGTGTTTTTTACATTTTCATAAATTTCATCTTCTTCTTCGTCTTCTTTGCCAGTCATTCTTCGTTGAAATTCTACTTCATCGCAATTTAGTGTGGTTAAGGGATAATTTTTATTAAGAAGACTCAAACGTTTCAATACTTTTTCCCATCGGCTAATATCTCCGGCGGGTCGTGACAATTCTAAATACATTGACATTCTTAAGAAATTTGGTGACGCATATAAAATGCCAGCAACACGGATTGAATCCTTCTTTAAAGCCATAAATATCTCTTTTGGGAGTTGAGTAATATCGGCAACAGGTATAAAATTCACGTAAACTTTATATGTGCCGTGATGTTGGCCAGCTTTCGCCTCAACTTCGGTGAAACCTTTTTTATAATAAATGTCCGCTAATTTTTTGGCTTTCTCTAAAGCATCATAAGAGAAAAAGTCGTAATCAGGTATTTCTACATCTGTATTGTAAAATTTGTCTTCTTCGGGTAAAATATTATTAATTGCAGTTCCTCCATAACATATTAAATCTTCCACTTTTAAAAAATCCTCTACAATATTGATTATTTTTTGAACGTCTTCTGAATTAACAATTCTTTTGCCCATCTTTTCCTCTGCTTTATCTACGGCCATGCGTAAAATGGCCATCTCACAATCACTAAAATTTAAACCATTACATATTTGTTGCTTCATATAATAAACGAATAATATATATATAAAAATAATATTTTAAAAGTCTAAATTTTTATATTTCTATTATTGTAAAAAAGATAATAGAAATATAAAATTATTAAATATAAATAAAATTATAATGGAATCAATAGATAAAGCATATGATAATAGTAAAGTAAAAGAAGATAATATAAAAAAAAACACTGAATTTTTACAAAATTTTCAAAAAGGCGCTCGCAATAAAAGAGTAGCACATGAGTGTGAAATATTATATGAAAAATACCCTAATTTGACATTGTCCAATAATTCGAATCAATTAGAAATGCTAATTACTGAAGGGAAAGAAAAATACGGTTTTATTTTTACAAATACTTATCCTTTTACCGCTCCGCGAATATACTATAATGGGGAACCTTATTTAGAATTGTTAAAGGTAAAGACTAATTTTGAAAAGAGTATGTTAAAAAAATACAAAAATAAGGAATGTTTGTGCTGCGATTCCTATTACTGTAGCGAAAATTGGACCCCAGCATTACGGTTAAATGTTGTTATTGATGAAATTAAAGAAATTGTGAAATTTAGAAGAACCATTGTAAAGATTTTTTTGGCTAACAAAATCAAGGATAAATATTTGATTAATGACATTGATATCAACTCTTATTTAATATAAAATCCACATTTACTTTACATATTAAAATTATAATAATCGCTTGTAATTGTGCGTGTGGCATAACTGTAATTTGGATTTTGCGGTTTAGGGTCTGGTATTGTAACTGGTGTATAACGCAATGCTTGCGGTTTCAAAGCAAACGCATAACTTGCTCTATCAAAGAATAGTGCGTTTTCTTCAAGATAATTGTCTACATATTGATAACGCATTGCTACCATTTGGCAACCGTATTCTCTAGATATAATGCCATTTGGGTTTGCCGGATTTGAACCCTTATCGGGAAATACGATTGTCATATTTCTCCTATTGTAATCCGTTAATTCTTTTATGTCCGGATTATTTTTAATGCTATCATAATTATATGCTCTCATAAACATGGAGTTGCTAGTTAAGTTTACATACTCTAAAAACTGTTTGTTTTCTAAAAAGGCGTTATTCATTTTTTCTACTATCAAAATAATTTTTTTTTGAAATTTCAATAATGGAGTTATTCCTAAATTTGTTCCACTACTTTCAAAACTATAATCTTTTCCAAGCATTACTGAATCATACGATTTGAAAATTTCGGCCATCTTTGAGTAAATTTCTTGGTTGTTGCTTTTAACTCGCAAATGAATTATAATTGGGTCAGTTGGGTTTGGGCAAGTTCCGCCAGCAAAAGCGTAACTATTGATTGTTTTCATTACATCATCAAAACTAATCGAATTAAATGTTTCTTTAACATAGTAACTATCTTGAGTGCTTGTTGCTACAACAGGTTTATCATCGACAGAGTATATTTCAAAGTCTAAACAACGGACACCTTGTTTAATCACCGCTTTTAAATTACAGATATCCACAAAATCGTTTTTGTATGAACCTCCGGAACAAGCGTTATAAGCGGTTTTTATGTAATAATCATATAAACAGCCAGAACAATCCGTGTCATTGGATGAAATTGGTTTAATATTACCATCAAGTGAAGGATACAAAGTATTCATATAATCACATTCTGAATTTGCGAGTTTAGTCAAATAAATAATATACCCTATCATAATTATCAATATAATGAGAACAAAACCAATAATCATATATGATACAAAATCTTCGTCTAAAGATTTAATTTTTGATAAATAATCGGTAGAATTTGTTGATGATGACATTAATCTAATATATTAATGCTATTTTTAATTTTTAAAATATTATATAATTATTAATCAAATTAGTTAAATAATATTTATAAGTATATATTAAATATGGCAGGTGGATTATTAAATTTGGTTTCAGAAGGACAACAAAATATTATATTAAATGGTAATCCAGAGAAGACATTTTGGAAGACAACTTATAAAAAATATACTAATTTCGGGATGCAAAAATTCCGTCTCGATTATGAAGGCACACCAACATTAAACTTAACAACTGAATCCACATTTGTATTCAAAGTGAAGCGATATGCGGATTTATTAATGGATTGCTATATTTCTATAGCATTGCCGACAATTTGGAGCCCAATTTTTCCTCCTCAAACTGTAGTTCAACCGGATGGCACAACTGTTTACACTGATTGGGCGCCATATGAATTCAAATGGATAGATAACATTGGCGCTCAAATGATTGATAAAATTACGATTACTTGTGGCAATCAAAAGTTACAAGAATATTCAGGTAAATATATATTGGCGTCAGTCCAAAGAGATTCGAGTGGACTTAAAAGAGCATTATTTAATGAGATGATTGGGCAAATTCCTGAATTGAATGACCCGGCAAATGCTGGTACCCATGTGAATTCATACCCAAATGCTTTTTACACTAGCAATCCAGCTGGCGCTGAGCCATCTATAAATGGGCGAATATTGTACATTCCGTTGGGCGCATGGTTTAATCTAAAAACCCAAAATGCGTTTCCGTTGGTGTCTTTGCAATACAATGAGCTTCAAATAAGCGTGACATTTAAACCGATTAATCAAATTTTTCGGATACGCGATGTAATGGACTATACAAATAATTTTCCTTACGTTGCGCCTAATTTTAATCAATATTATATGCAGTTTTATCGGTTTTTACAGACACCGCCCGATGAAACGCTGGGTCCCACCTCCTATGTTGATATAAGAACAAATTGGAATGCTGATATACATTTGATGTGTACTTATAGTTTTCTCTCAAATGATGAATCTAAACTGTTTGCTAAGAATGAACAGAAATATTTGATTAAACAAATATACGAAAAACCGTATTATAATGTCACTGGTCAAAATAAGGTACAATTGGATTCTATAGGTATGATAATTAGTTGGATGTTTTATTTTCAGAGAAGCGATGTTAATTTAAGGAATGAATGGTCGAATTACACAAATTGGCCTTATAATTATAAGCCTGTAGATGTTACTCCGGCGCCAAGTGTTGGTGATTATCCGAATCCTGACCCTTCAGGACCCGCTCCGCCATTTATTGGACCTGGCATAAATCCAGACGGCACAATGAGTGGATTAGTGACAACTGGCATTTATAATCAGCAAAATCAAAAGAATATTTTGGTAGCGCTGGGCATTTTATTGGATGGTCAATATAGGGAAAACATTTTACAAGCAGGCATTTATAATTACATTGAAAAATACACGCGGACAGATGGGTTCGCACCAAGCGGATTATATTGCTATAATTTTTGTCTAGATACGTCTCCATATTCATTACAACCATCTGGCGCTATGAATATGAGTAGATTTACAAATGTGGAATTTGAGTTTACGACAATTAATCCACCGGCGGACCCTTACGCTCAAGTGTTAACAATTTGTAACCCAAATACAGGTGAAATAATTGGTGTAAATAAACCGACCTGGCGTATCTATGAATACAATTATGATTTATATTTGATAGAAGAAAGAGTAAATATGGTTATTTTTGTTGGTGGCAATGCTGGTCTTTTATATGCTACTTAATAAATTGAAATTTATACTCACAATCGCGGTTAATTTATAATATTTGTAAAAATATTATAAACAATAGTTAGACCAATTAATTAAGATAAGTTATTTATTAAATATTATTAAATATTAGTTTTACTTAATTCTGTAGGGTAATAATTGCCTTCAAAAACAACATTATAAGCAATAACCTCTTGATTTGTATCATTTAAAGCATATGTTCTATAAATGTTATATTTATTATTAAATACAATTGTTAAATAAACAAATGTTATTCCGTTAGGTATTATTCCGCTTTGTTTTAATTCTTTTCCAGAGTAATTCCATGTTCTTATTATTGTCTCTTCTGTAAAAACGGTTTTTAATTCAGTGAGTCCGTATCCAATAACTTTGTAATCTTTAGCTTCGAAT
>JACCDO011234181.1_pt1 | contig 13086 bp, 11 predicted proteins | sample 7446101 | NCBI WGS metagenome assembly JACCDO01 (sample SAMN15323440, study PRJNA562643) | freshwater metagenome | isolation source: river surface water | place: USA:Blue River Watershed | collected 2017-08-16
ACTCACAATTGACTTACGACTGCATTGCCAGCATCATGTTAATACACTACCTGCTCGTTCTGGCAGCCGTCGCCACCAGCAGTCTCGCCTACAGACAGCTCCCAAGAGTAACCAGTATCAACAAGCTTAAAGCAGACATAAAAATGTCATCAGACAATAACATGATGAGTAAAGTGCCCAAGTTTGTGGTACCATTGATTCCAGTTGCTCTGGCGACACAACCAGCAATGGCAGATGCATTATCTTCTAGTACTTCGGCACTAAATTCTGCATTCGCTGCTTATGGTCATTATTTAGGATTGATTCTCGTCGGCATGTCGCTAGTAACAGAGAGAATTTTGATCAAACCAAATATGCCACAATCTGAAGAGGATAAAGTAGTCATAGCTGATTCCATTTATGGCATTGCTGGTGTTTTGATACTAGTTTCAGGATATTTTAGACTTACGCAGTACGGAAAAGGATGGGAATTTTATAGTCATGAACCAATATTTTGGGTTAAGATGCTTTTATTTTCTATTATGGGATCAAGTAGTTTATTTCCTACAATAAAACTTGTTCAGCGTGCAATCACAGCCAAGAATTTTAAGGATGGAAAGATTTCAGAAGCACCTGCACCTATGAGTGAGGCATTAGCAAACCGAATAATAAAAGTTGTGAATGGAGAGTTACTTGCTGCATGTTCTATTCCATTAGCAGCAACACTTATGAGTCGTGGTGTTGGTTATGTAGATGGATTTTCATGGCAAGCTGGAGCTGGCGTTGTTGCAGTTACGACGGTCGGGCTAGGATTTAAGTATGTGAAAGAAGCGATAGAATGGAAAGAATAAACCAACTTAGTTGGAAAGGTCATGTGTGAATTCTTGTTAATTTAATTAATTTGTAAAATTCAAAATATACTTCCTATTCTATTTTCTATACTATCGGTACTATTAACGTTTTGCACGTTTACTTGGTGATCCACCGCTTGGTGATGGTAAATCTGGTACTTCATCACTTGGAGTACCAAATTGACGATCACCAGCATCTCCAAGACCAGGTATTATCATGCCTTCAGGTGACAAAACTTCATCAACAGCTCCAATATAAACATCCACATCTGGATGTTTCGCAACTAATTGATCAACACCACTTTTAGCACCAATGCAAGATATAACAACAATTTTTTTGGCACCCCAACGTTTAATTATTGATACAACTGCACTTATAGTATTTGAAGTAGCAATGCATGGATCAACTATGTATGCAATATCACAAGTTGCATCCTTTGGTAATTTATTGTAGTATTGAATAGGTAATAATGATTGTTTCTCACGGTACATACCAATATGATGTACTGATGCATTTGGTAATAATTCTGACATTCCATCAGCCATACCTAACCCAGCGCGTAAAATAGGCACGATACAAACGTTGTCACTGACCTTGTCGCCGGCAGCGTTCACCCCCATTGGTGTCACAACCTCCTTGGCATCAGTGGGTATTTGCGATGTGGCCTCATAACCCAAGAAGAATGTAACTTCCCTTACCAACTGGCGGAAGTCTTTGTTGCTCGTCTTGCGGTCGCGCAATGCAGTCATCTTGTGTTTAATTAGCGGGTGGTTTGACTTGAAAATCGGCATTTTTCGCTGTTTTGGTTTCCGTTTCGTTGACTTCCAAACTGTATCTTATCTGCCAACCTCAACATGTCCTTGGCTCCGGCCGTCGGCCCTATGATCTGGAAATTTGAAGAGATATATTGTAGAGATATAGCGTATATGCGAGCAAGTGATTTGGTGATTTAGTATCTAAGTGAATAGGTGTGTGAATGAGTGCCAGTTAACACGAGAGTAAACAGCTTAATGGGTTAATGGGAGATATGAGCACGTGAAATCATTAGCTCCATTTGGTTGCTGTCATCATTATTGTTCTGCGAATAAAATAAAAATGATTTTTATGAAAAGATCTATCGCGATGATGTAGAATGAGGCCGTTGAATCTGGCCGGAGCATGCGTGTTTCTTCATGCACATTTTGTATTTTCACGCCTACAAAGCGTCACAAATCATGGCGCGCCTGCACTTCCTCCTGGTGCTGGTCCTGTTGGCTCTATGCCGTCACGGTAGTGCGCGATTAGGTCTATCGAGCAAGCCGACTGTACACCCAAATGTGAATACCGCCGAGATGGTTGATGTTGTGGCTGCTCACGACGCGAAAGTTGCAATGGGCGGATCCGATATCTCATCGTCAATATTCAATTTAGCGAAGAGCATACTTGGTGCGGGGATATTATCACTTCCAGCAGGTATTGCCTCGTTTAGCGATGAAAAATCAGCATTGGGTTTTGGCTCAGTACTCTTACTGTACATGGCTATTGTTTCTGCATACACATTTAGTTCGATTGGTAAAGCTTGCAGTATTCACAATACATCAACCTTTTCAGATACGTGGGTCAAATCAATGAAATCTAAATCATCTAAATCCATTATCATGTCCACCGCGATAACTTTCAAAACATTGTTTACATGCTTAGCATATTCAATTATCATTGGCGACTCGTTCAGTCAATTATTACAATCATTAAATCTATCAAAAGATGTATTTAGTAGGTATATTTTCTCACACTTTACTATATTTCTCAGTAAGCTAATTTTTTTTACGTCGTAGGTCGAATGTCATAGTTGGCTTTTCGGCATTTATCATATTTCCGTTATGTTTATTAAAGAATTTAGACGCCTTGAAGTATTCTTCTATAGTTGGTATTGCAGGTATCATTTATTGCACAATATTTATGGCAATTAGATACTTCGATGGAAGTTACGCCGTTGGTGGAAAATTCTACAAAACAATAGCGAACAGTGCCTTGTTACCTTCATTCGATATTAAGGGAACACAATTCAATTCGGCCATTTTCATACTGTTATCTATGATGAGCACAGCATATGTGGCACATTACAATGCACCAAAATTTTGGAATGGATTGAAAAATCCAACATTAAAACGCTATAACTTTGTCGTCAATATTTCATTTGGTTTCTCGTTTCTAATGTACTTGGCTGTGATGTGGCTAGGTTTCCTTACATTTGGTGGCCATTCAACTGGGTTTATACTAAATAATTATTCGTCACAAGATAATTTAGCGACAATAGCGCGATTTGCTATTGGTGCGGGTATTTTAGGCGGATACCCTTTAACTTTTACTGCTCTAAGAGATGGTATTCTTGACTTGATTGGTGTAACGGACGTGTCCAGAAGAAATCAATTGGCATTACCCGTCACAGTTACGACGTTTGTATTAATTACAAGTGTTGCATTAGTATTAAAAAATGTTGGTTTGGTGGTCGCTTTCAGTGGTGCATTGATTGGCGCCATGTTGATATACTCCGTTCCAGCGATCATGAATATTCAAAATATAAAAATTGCCAGCAGCGATAAGGCCCAAGAACTGACAACTGGAAATAAATTTGAATTATTGGTTAATTATTTTATTGTTTTTATGGGAGTAGGTATTGCTGCCGTTGGTGGTTACAGTACGTTGAAAGGTGCTAAACATTAAGTTTTTATGTCGCGTTTTGAACTGGCGCACTAAGTGCTATATATTTTTATCTGTCAATATCTAATATTTCATTGTCATTTTCTTCTACCAATTTGTTTATGTGACACGTTGATGTTTTCGCTTCAATGTTTGAAATATAACGTTTCGAGAATATTTCAATATAGAACGATGCCCCATAGAATATACTTAGGACATATATCCCTATGATGTATGATATTTGGAGCCCTTGATACTGATACAAAAGATTAGTGCCTGCAAAAGTGGCCATGGTGTATATGAATTGACTAACAATAAAGACGACTTTAGTCTTCAATGTCTTGTTATTATAGATTTCATCAGGTTTGAATATGCCAAGATATCGACAGAACAGCAATACCTTATGAGCAATAGGGTTCTTCAAATCAGTTGACATCCATCTCAATGAAGTCAATAAATATGGGTCTTGATCCAACCGAATTCTATCCATTACTTCAGTAATATAAAAATATATTACTTGCCAAATAAGGTACACTAAAGCCGCGGCAAAATAATCATTGAGCGTAATTCCGTCATATCCCTCATCTTGCATCATATACAAAGTATTCTTGGATTTAAATGAATAGTATCCATACCATTTGCCGCAATAAGTTAACAAACTGGGCAATAAATGAATGTAAACTGAAGTAATCTTGTCATAATCGTGGAATACGAATGAGTTGCGCCAAACTATTATAGCCAGTAATAGTGGTCCGTTGCTAAAAATAAACACAATTTTGGCAAATAATATATTACTCGGAATGATATACAAATGCACAAAAGTGCATAACAGAGTAAAATAACAGAAATCATACATAAAATACTGCAATTTCAATGATCTAAAGTGATATATCCTGGCCATCAATGAGATAACTATAACGACACTGTACCACAGATAGAATAAAGTCGGCAAATTGAAAATAAAAAATTGTCCAAAGCAATTATTGATCACTCCAACAGTGAAAGCAATTTTGTCGAACAGCAGAATAATCTCCCTTTTCTCCTCCACAAAGTGTCGAATGGGGTAGTTTTCATCCCCAGTTATCCTCCGCCGCAGTAGCTGGCGGTATTTCAGGCGCTTCATCAATCAATTATCATCAGTATGATTTAATTTTTTGATGAGAAGAAAGAATTTTTTTTAGAATTATTAAAATAATTAAATTAAAATAGAAATTCCCTGACAATAAAAGGTCTTGAACCAGACGATATAATCAGTAAATAAGTATAGAAGGAGCTATTGGAGGTAGGAATTGTTGTGTCAGCATGTAATCGCGCAAGATCGTAAACGATATATAGCGGGGTTATATTGAAAGTTTTAGAATGATTTTGAATCGCGATCATTGATTTTGCCTGCTCAATCAGCCGTTTCTACCATTCTTGCAGTAGTCGCGACGCACTAATTAAAGTGGACCGTCAAAGAATCGGGCCTATGATTTGACCTGTTCCCAAACCAAAAAGGAACCGAGAAGTGGTAAAGTTTCAAGTTGCGATCAAAAGGAGGATAAATTGATAAGACATGGAAGAGATAAAGGGGTTCTTGAACAAAGACGCACTCAGCAAGTACGTACCCAAGATTCCTAGTGAACTTGGTCTGTCATACAAGTGGGAATTGACCTTAGAAAAATTAGCTTTACATAGTACAATAGGATTTGTGTCTTGCGGTTTGGCCTCATTAGTATTATTTCGTAAGTGTTTCTATCACCTACAAATAAACAGTCACGTCTGTATACTGCCTATCTGTGTTCACTCTATCCGTGTAATCTATTGACTCCGTAATTTTACACTCAAACCAACTTGCTATTTATTTCATCTGTATTTCCTCGAGTCATGTCTACATCTATTACTAACTCTTTGATTGCACCCCTTTAATTATTGTGCCGATTGCATTGGTTTAATTATTGCATTTCTATTGTGTTAATTTTCTCATATATATATTTTTCTCAAATTAATTCTTATTATTGCCTCTACTTAATATAGGTGCAGGTAAATTCAGAGTTGCGATGACTGCTTTTGGCACCGGATTTGGTGCTGGAGATGCATTTAGATTGGCGAACCAAGAGTTTGAAAAAGAATTAAAGAAATAGAAAAGAAATTTCATTTTCCTTGTAAAATAATGCAATATAAACTTTAAATTGACCACTACATAAACATCATGGAAAATTTCACACATTTAGTCAAATTCTTATTGCCAAGTACATCTATTAATATCTGTACTATTACAAACAATTCTTACACTGTGAGGATGGTTGATTTCTGTTAGATCGTGCTCACATACTATCGATAGAAATAAGTGTTAATAAATAGTTGATAAATCGAAAATTATTTGCAGTATATAGTAACAGAATATCTCAAAACTGTATAAAGTAGTAATAATAGTAGTAAATACTATTGGCGAATATGTTGGAGGAGAAAAATGGTTATTATCATTACTATTATTATATTTTATTTTCTATATTTACATAATACAACGGTTATAACTATAAATATATATATAATTATTAATCCATATCTTGAGGATCATCGATATTTACACATAATCCATACACTGTCACTACACAATGTATTGTGGTATTTTGCCAAGGTATCTTACAGTAACCATCTTTAGCTGCGTCCCAATGCATACTGCAAGCTGTATTCAATCCCGCACCATTTTTTTGCATAATAACACATGTAATAATATATTTAAATGGCCTAGCCAGTCCCTGCAATTCCTTAAGGCACGAAGTAACAATACTATTCGTCCATTCGTTGACTTTTTTGACATTAAATGTGTGTTCGTTCAACGTATTCATTATGGCAACTCTTACTATTTGCTCTACATCTTCGACTACAAATTCAGCCGCGTCGTCTTGGTAGCCCTCCATATCTGCCGAGTTTCCGACGGTGAAATCGCACCAAACTATGAAATTGATGCCTTAAAATCAAAAAAGATGAAAAAAACGATCTCCACTGGGGCCCTGGGGCCGGTTTTGAGTTAGATGAAGAAAGGGGTTTCCTAAACCGCTGTCTAGTTATGACATGCGATTGGCCACTGCATCCTAGAGCTTACTCGCACACTCTCAGTTCGCTTCATAAAAAATTGCTATTTTTCAAACAGTTTCTATTACACAGTTATCTCATAGGTATACGTCATGACTACATACGAATTAAATGGTATAGGACTTTGCGTACTATTTCACTGAATTACATCATCGTCTTCAATTTAATATTGACTCATGGGAATAAATAATTCTGTTTTTAATAAGTTACTAATTGCTTATCCCGATACTTGTCAGAAATTAAAATACCCAAAAATGGGTAAAAAGAGAAGTAAGAAAAAATGTTGCTTCTGCTGACTTGCTTATCATCGCTGGTCGCGGTTTCCCTATGCATGTCGGTCGCCAGGATGCAGCTTGATGTCAATGACGACGTTGTTAAAAACGACGCTTTATTTGCTTTGGAGGAATTAAAAAAATTATCTGATTCACGAGTGTATAATTCACTTTCAATAGCGAATATAACATCTGCTTGGCTACAAGATGGAATATATCATGTCAATACCATCTTAAATATTGATTTTAAATCTGATTATTTTAAATCAAAGAAAACAATTGAATCATATGAAATAATTATAATGAAAAGTAAAGAAGATAATGTCCAATCAATAGCTATCGATGAATTTCCCGTCATGAGGTTACTCTATTATTTATTTACTTATTTATTTACGCACTTATTTTCTAACTTGTAATCAGTGATGAGTCAATTGAGATATACTGGATTGAGAAAGTCAAAGATAAAAGAGTTCAAAGGGAAGAAAATATTAGAAGATTAGAAATTGAATCATTATTCTTCACTTATCCACCCAGTGATAATGACGAATACGATATTGATGTTTATGAAATTGAAGAAAATATTAATAAAAAAGCTATTTTAGATAAACGAAGTGTACAAGACTTACTTAATGAAGTAGATAGTACCGAATTGTTACAAGAAAGAATGGAATATAGCAAAGAATACAGTAGGAGATTATATAGTCAAGAGCTAACGGAAGAAAAGGAAATTTGTAAGTTAAAATTAGGGGAACTATATGATATTTCAATACATAATAGTACAAAATACCAATCTGACTACGCCATTTATCGATCGTTGAAACTTATCGAACTCAGTATGGCCACATTGCAGTCACTGAAACACAATACACCTCATCCATTTAAACCCAACATATAAGCATATACAATAATGAAATATTTTTATTTTTTACTAACTTCTTTGTGAAATTTTACCAAATCATTGAATGAGTTTTCAACTTTTAACTGTAAATCACTACAAAATTCTTTATCTTTAAGTCCACCCAAACCATCAGTTTCGTCCAAGATATGAAAACTAACAGCGCCTCTTTTAGCCGATCTTTGTTCACCCAAGGTACTCGATACAGTGTCTGGTGGTGGTACTAATTTATTCGTGTACATGGCCATTGGAAAAAAATGTAATGGTCTCTTTGATTGCATACCTAATAACTTAAACATATCTAATGATTTATAATCAAATGGTGCAACAACAAAATTACCAGTACTATCTGGACGATCACGTCCACCAGATGGTGCAACCCAAAATATTTTTCCTCCTTCTGTTACTAATTCATTCATAGCCTTCATACTTTCCATATTTTGTGCTTGTTTTCTAGGTAAATCTTCTGGTGGATTTTTTATATGTTTTTTGGAATGTATACAAATTAAATTTCTACCCATTGAAAATGGTATAGCTACTGGATCTGATGTAACTTTATGACCAGCAATAAATATAATTTTTTCAGCTAATGATGAATAACCGTATCTCTCTAATAATATTGAAATAACTTGTGGATCACATTCAGTTTGGTGATTTGATAAAATAATTACATTATCACCTTTTTCAAGATGAGATTCAATCAATTTACAATTTTCAATACCAAATACTTTTGATTCTTCATCTATAATTAATGGTTTTAAGAAATCATTACCAAAGTTATAATAATCTATTTTTGGACCACGTAATGCTTTATGGAATGGTTGAAATTGATAAGGATTGGCCATAGCTTCACTTATCAACTTAAGGAATAATTGAATATTTGATTTAAATTCATTTGATGATTTTTTTGCCGATAATAACGACGAAGAATAATCCGATATGAAATCAGTTAATATTGTTTTAAATTGGTCTGGAATATTTGATTGAGTTATTTGATTATTTATAGCAGATTTAATTTGATTATACTCTTGTTCTATAACATTACTGTCTTGTGTTGTTGATCTCAGTATCAAGTTCCTGCGTTGTAATGATTGGTAGCAGCTGAGCTGAAGCGCATTCACGAACCCTATCGTGATGGCCAGCAGCAGGAATGCGAACGACATGATTGCGATGTGATTATTAATAATTATTACAAGACTCGTCAGCATTTATTAGAAAAATCAAAAGTACCGGAACTTTGTATGAAATAATTAATAATAAGAATAAAATATAAATAAATAAATAGTTGCAGAGGGATGGTCAAGTAGGTGGCAAAAACGAGGCAAATTTTTGAAAAATTAATAAATAAATACACTCAAAATAATTATATCTGCTTGGAATACTCACTATTCAAGAAGGCTATGAATACATTTGATGTTTCACAATATTCTCTATATTATTATTATTATTATCATATTGTATTCTAGTTTTGAATAATTTTGGTCGGGTCCTTTTTTAATAAAAGTGACTCAGGGTGTGACTCATTCATCATCTCAAAGTATATAATAGAAAATACAACAAATAATGTTGGTATTTGTGACGTTTCTGACGCTTCTGTCGCTCGCGGCGTCATTCTTGCACCACTCACATATGCCTAAACTAAATAATAAATTAACTGTGAAGATGACAACACCATCGACTGGGTCACAAGAAACAGATGATGAAATGAGAGAAAGATTACGTAAAAAAGTAAGAAAAAATTATTATAATGAAGATGGTGTTGCATATGCACCTTGGATGAAGAATAATATTGATGAAGATGCCATTGTTGAGGATTTAATGAGAAAAGAAAAAGGAATAAAAAGTACTAATACCAAAACAAAGACATCAATATTAGATCGTGGTGAAATTGAATCATCAGAAGGTATGAAATGGAGAATGTCTAATAATCAAGTTGATTTGGTATGGGTTACTGGTAAAGAAGAGAATAATAAAGGTTTTATTGTATTAAAACGTCCTAGTTATGGTGGTGATTTTCAAGAAATTGCATCATTTAAAGAAGTAGCTACATTACAAAGCAAAGGTAGTAATGGTGGAAGATATAGATATACTGATGCATTAACAGCACCTGGAAGTTGGATATACTGTATTAAGGATTGCGATAGTAATAATAAAAATAATATATTATGTCAGTGCTTTGTTGAAGTACAAACGGAAACAGAAAGTAAAGTACAATATGGATTAGCTGTTGGATTTTTAGGTTTCTTTATTGCTATGGCAAGTATTGGATATTCGTTAGATCCACCTATGTAATGTTATATTAATGAATTAATTAATTAATTACAATTTTTTTTTATTTTTTTACTCCTATATATATTTTTAATATTTTATGTATACATACATAGTCGTATTTATTCTATTATATCATATCATATTGGAGATTAAACTATCTGATATAATTATGTCATAATACAAAACAATATTTGACATGAAATTCTTGCATCATAAAACATTAAGTTTTAAAACTTTTAAAATTAAATGCATGAAATTTTACAAATAAAATGATTCAATTATATATATTAGTGTAACTACGAACAAATACACAAAAGTATTGTCATATACATTAATTTAAAATGAATTTGTTCCAGTCTTTAATTTTAATTTTGAGCAGTTATAGAAAGTCATAGCATTAAAATATCATCAAATCATTAACTTGATGATGAATGAATGAAGCACAGATCATTCTAGGTATTTTATTATTTGTTTTTTAATGAAATTTATTATTTACCATTGATAATATCGCGCTTTTATTATTTCGATAATGGAATAGTATAGTATTTACACTATGGTAATGATATATAATATTTATTATTCCATATCACACATCAATATTCGCCGTTTGCAACTCGCAGATATTGCAACGAGAAAAGAAGAAGTTCGGATTGCTCTATACAAGCCATATATAAACCACAGCCACTATCTAAGTTTATTTGTTTTTAGTAAAACTTTTTACACCATAGCAAAAAATGAAAGATGAGAAATTGCATACATCGATTTATTGCTTTTTCACACGCACATAGGAAGGAAGAAATCCTTTAGTTCAAAGTCGTAAAACTACAAGGAATACATTCGGATTACTACGATCAATTCACTTGGAGGTTTCTATTACTTATTCGAGTATTTCCAAAAAAAATTGAAATATTCAAAATAGCACACTTTTGAGCTCAGTACATTAAATACTGTTCTGATCACCACACGCAATAACTAGTAGCTCGGTTAGCTCAGTAGGTAGAGCAAACGGCTGTTCCTGACACGCAGCAGCACAATCAACTTTGCATATACCGTTAGGTCTGAGGTTCGAACCCTCAATCGAGCGTCTCTCTTTTTTTGCCGCTGGCACAAGTGTGTTACAGGCGGCCATCACACACACGTGTTTCTTTGGCACGGTAGTAAAAAAATACTGGACCTTAGTGGATATATAATGTCAACGATGTTAAGGATTCGTTCACATTGTGGTCCTCATACTGATAATAAAATTTAATATGGCTTTTGGTTAATATTGTTACAATGTATACTTTATTTATTTGTAATTACCGCATTTACATTTACATAACAATTTCATTAATATTCCTAATTTTCATAATTTTTGAATGAATTAGGGTGATGATTTATCGACCGAATACACGCGGGCCCACACTTTGAATGAATGATGAAAAAGATATATGGAAAAGGTGGAAGAGGAATGTAATATTGATATTCAGAATAATGTTGGCCACAATTATGTTTCGTTTATTTATGCATGCTTTAAGCGTCAAATACTAGTCGCAACTCTATTGATTGAAGCGGGTTGTGACTTTTCTTTGTGCATACAGGTTGTACTGGTATGGATGTTATATATATGTTGAATGGTCATGACGAGACCAATGAAATTCAGGTAATTTATTTAATATAGTTTGCTTGACTGAAGAAAAAGGATTTGGCAAATGTTACATTTATTGCGGCAGCAAAGAATGGCACAACAAATGCTTTGATATATTTATTGAGGGAGTGCCTGCAGGTGGAAAAGGTCAATATTTACACTGGTAGGATTTGGATAATTATCCAGTCACTATATAAAGTTTGTTAATCACTGCCCACTCCCACTGCCTTGATGATATTGTGCGTAGAAAAGGTCCCACCCAGGACGTCCGGAACATAGAAACTGAGAAGGGACACAATGCAATGTGTCAGATGCTTGTCGCTAAACAATGCAATCTTGATACTCAAAACGAGAACGGTTGGACTGCATTTATTGATTCTATTGCTGCGTGTTACAAGGGTAATGTTGCACTTGCTATCTCATTCATTGATTGAAGGGATGTAATTACTTGTTCAAGACAAAAATGTATAGATTTATTTCCAACGATGTACATTACCATTTTCCTGCGATTAAAGCTAGTTATTCTGGACTAGATCTCTTAAAAATAGACGACAAAGTCGAAGTCGAGGTAGTACATAAATCCTGTTCATTTTCATAGTTATAACTCACTCGCTCACTCATTATATTATTGTTTCTCACAGAAAGCTATTAAATAGTATAAAACGAATCCAGAAGTAAAGGCGAAATGGATTTTATGAAGGCAGCAAATAATGGTGAAATAAAAAAATCAAGTAAAACTAAATGCATCTGCGTGGAATTATCTGAGGCTTAGTAAATTATAATTCAGAATTAGTATCCAAAGTATCGTCGTTATTAAAAGCAATTAATTCTTCTGGTGACTATGATAGAAATCATTTTTACTATCTCAGTTTATATTAAAGCACATACATAGTGCTATTGAATCGTTAGAGGAATGTGGTGAATTAACATACAAAATTACAAAGAGAATTATTTTTTTTTCTATGTGATGTTCTCAAACCATGCAAATAATTTATTCTGCCTTTAATATGATTGTCAGTTCTGAACATTCCATTAGGGTCATTGATATGATTATTTAAAGCGTTAGCTAATGCAGTAGTTTTTCCATAGAATTCTTCTTTTTGCCAATTTTTTTCAATAAAATCATCTAGATATATGTTATATAAATAAATAAATAAAATTCTAGCGAGTTAATTAATTAAAATGATACTTTACCTTCAGCTTCGGTAAATCTTCCAATATTACGTTTTTCATTATATGTAACTGTGATTTTATAATAAACTTTTGCGTAATTTTCAGTTGAACTAGTTTTTCTATATTCATCGAGCATTGCATTAGTGTAAGCAACTTTATCAGTTTCAAAATTAAAACCATTCCTTTCAACAATTGATTTAATTTCATTATATTTTGCAACTAAATTTTTAAAAATAAGTATATAATCATATTTATAATAA
>JACCDO010137155.1_pt1 | contig 13084 bp, 14 predicted proteins | sample 7446101 | NCBI WGS metagenome assembly JACCDO01 (sample SAMN15323440, study PRJNA562643) | freshwater metagenome | isolation source: river surface water | place: USA:Blue River Watershed | collected 2017-08-16
AGGGGTCGACTCATCAAAACTCAGCTGCGTTTCTTGATCGCTCAGCTCGTGGAGGTAAATCTTCATATTTGAACTCGGTTGTCGGACATTTAGACCTTTTGACCCCTCCGGGTCAACTGCCGAGTCAAAGGAACCGGCTTCGGTGCCTTTCCTGGGGTCCACTCCACTTGGAAAGCATCCAGGAGGCCCTTTCTCAATCCAATTGCTTGAAGAGGGCGGGTCGTGAGGTTGTCCACAGTCCGCTCCCAGAGCGACTTCCAGGTCTCTCCGGTTTCTTCGCATTCGTCCTTCAGCCAGCGGGCGTAGCTTTCGCCCAGCAAGAGTCCGCCACCCGCTAAAGCTTCGTTCGGAAGCCGGCAAACGTGGCCGTCGAATTGAATTTGCAGGGATTTGCCGAAGCTATGCCAGGTGCCCTCTTGGGTTTTCGCAGCAGGCACGCAGTCCGAAACGTAGCAGCACCCGGTGGGGTGGAGCGCTTGGGTCCATCGAAGCACGGTCTTTTCGACATGGGCTTGGTCGATGATGAGCTCGACATAGATGTCCTTGCGGCCGAGTGCTGCCCCGAGGAGTCCGGGTTCGCGCTGGTGGAAGCTCATCGCGTTCCAGCCGTGCGTGACTCCGCTGAATCCTGCCTCAAAGGCCCGTTCGGCCTGAAGCTTCGTCGCTTTGGAGTGACCGGCAGAAAGGACGATTTGGTTCTTTTTGCAAAAACGGGTCAGTGCTTTCAGGGTGGGATTGTCCAGAGTTTCGGGAGCGACGGTCAGAATTTTCAAAGTTCTCTGGCTGGTTTCCCAAAGTGTCTCGACTTCGCTCAGGGTTAAAGGGCGAATGCTTCCCGGGGGGTGAGCGCCTGCCGCCGCAGGACTGATGAAAGGGCCCTCGAGGTGCAATCCCAGGGGTTGAGCCCCCGGAGCGGTTCCTGAGCGGATCCAGGTGCCCAGCCGCTCGCAGGCGCCGAGCAGCTCAGGCTGGGGCACCGATAGGGTGGTTGCAACGAACCCTGCCACTCCGTTCTGCCAGAGGGCTTGTGAAAGACCGTCGAGCTCATGGCCCTCGGCCTGCATCAGGTCGATTCCGAAAGCTCCATGGAAATGCAGATCCACGACGCCGGAGGAGATAAATCGGGGTTTGCCCTTGACTCGGACCTTTGGATTTGGCACCCCGTGGGGCGTATCACGGCATAACCTCACAGGAAAGCGTGGGAAATGGCTAAGCAAGCGAAGGCAGTCGCGAAAAGTCAGAAGACGGTCCAGAAGAAGCCCGCAGGGAAACCTGTGCAGGCTGCGAAGGCCGCGTCGTCCCCGGCTTCTGCAAAGAAGGCGGCTCCGAAACCGGTCGCAGGAAAGTCTGCGGCTCAGCCGGCGAAGAGCGCTTTGAAAGCAGCCACTCGCGCGGTGAAGGTAGTGGCCGACCAAGTCGCTAAAAAAATTCCAAGCGTTCTGAAGAGCGCCCCTGCAAAAGCGGGGAAACCAGCTCCTGCCAAGGTGGCGGGAAAATCCGTTTCCGCAAAAGCGAACTCGGGTTCTGATTCAGCAAAAGTTTCCGCTGCTCCCAAGGCTGCAGAAAAAAAGGCATCAGCAGCAAAGGCAGCAGTGGTTCAAACTCAATCCGCAGTGGCAAGTGCATCATCGTCCAACGGCAAACCGCTCACGATCGGGACTAAGTCCTCGCCGCTCGTGAAAGGGAAAGTCGTGGGTGCGCGCAGTTCAGGCAAGCTCTCGCGCCAGGATGCGGGTGATGTGTGCCGTGAGTTGGCCTGCGAAATGCTGGCAACATCGGCCACCTACTGCCGCATGCATTACATCAAGAACTGGAAGCGCATTAAGGCCAAAGAAGTGCTTCTCCAAGAAGGTAAACTCGACCGCTACATCGGTGAGCTGGTCGCGAAGTACCCGGATAAGTACCTGGAAGCCATTCGCCAAGATCTGCAAAGTGATCGCGACTTCCTGAAAGTGGTTCGGGATCTCGAGATCGTCGACACGAGCTTGGATGAAGATGAAGTGGCAGTGGATTCGGACTCCTCGACGGAATCCGAACCTTACATGGGTTCCATGCGCCGCGACTTCGTCGCTGAAGACGCCGATTTCTGATCGGAGTTTCCGGGATGAGCGTTCGCGCTCAGCATCGCCGATTAGGGTGGGTCTTGGCCGCGTTCCTTTTCCTATGGGCGGGAACGGGTGCTGTCCTTCAGTGGCAGACTTTGGTTTGGTTACCTGCTTGGTCGAAGATGAAGCGGGCCAAGATAGAAGCGGCGAATCCCTTGGAGACGCGCGCTTGGCTCCAATCTTTAGGCGAAGTGGGGCAGGGAATTTCTAAGGCCTTGCCGAAGGACTCCGAACTTCGGCGTTTGAATCGAATCGAGTTTCTGACCAGTGACTCGGGCGCAGGAATCGCTCGCTTAGAGCTTTTAGACGAGCGAACTGAATTTGTGACCGTCGCTTGGAAGAGTGGCGAAGTCGTGTCGCGCGAAAAATCGCGTGGACCCTCGTGGGTTCATCTGCTCCATACGGGTCAGTTTCTGGGCGTTCCTGGCCTCTGGGCTTGGCTTCTGGCAGCTGCGGGGCTCTTGGTCTTGGGGTTGACGGGCCTGGGATTGTTGAGGCGGAAGTAGACTCGCGGACTGTCGAAAGTTTCGACAGATGTCGATGGCTGATCAGGTCCTACCCTTCGAGACTGGCTTAAATTCGATCTGATTTGGAACAAGCCTTGCTCTTTTGAGAGGTATCTCAAGGGAGGCGAGACAGCGATGAAATTTTTTAAATCCTTTAAATTGACTGTGGTCGCTGGAGTTTCTGCCCTTCTTTTAGGCTGTCCAGAAGCGCAGCAGTTCTCGGCTCAGTCGATGGGTCAGGGAATCCCGGGGCTCATGGAGCTCTTCCCTGGCGATAATCGCTGTCAGTTAGAAAATGGAGCCACTCAAGCGCTCGTGCCGACAGGAGTGGGCACCGCCCCGGTGTCCTTGCCATCGGATCAGGGAAAGCTTCCTCTTCCCCTTCCGGGAAGTCCGATTGAGTGGGTTTGTCAGACGGGCGTTCCTGGTGAGTGCGCAGACTGTAATCCCTTTGCGGGCGGAGGATGCCCTTATCCTACGGAGAAGATTTGTCGCGTGGTTCAGGAAAACCCTGCATTGACCCTATGCTCGTGCGGCGTGCGGAGTGGGGGATCTCAGGTGATTCAGCCGCCTTCCGCGCCGGCTCCTGTCCCGGCTCCTGTGCAGGGAGTGACGGGTTACGGCTCCAAGCCCTATTATGAAAACTTGGTCCAGTAAGGCGACTGAGTTTTTCAGTAACTGAGGGCAAAGCCCTACAGGCGGACCGTGAGGTGTAGGCACTTCCCCACAGGGAAAGCGGCTGCTTTGGCCTCTATGACGGCTCCTAGGCCTCTTAAACGCCTTTGAGGGGCGGGAGTCCGCTTGGCACGTCTCGTGCTTTGTCGCCGGCCAAAACCATTGGCTCGCGCCAAAACGAGGAGACAGAAAATGATTTTGCGAAATTTGCGGACCCAGCTCGGACTCGGGGTGGTGGCGTTCATCCTGCTTGTGAGTGCCTCCGGGTGCGGATCGAACTCCAAAAAGACCGTGAAAGTGGACGGTGAGAGTTACCCCGAGTGTTCCCAGGCTGTGATCAGCGACTACAATGTCATGATTCGGGCTTTCAACCGAGCCGTCGAGGAAGGGCTGACTGCTCGGGAACGAGAGGCGCGTTTGGATGCACTGGAGATGGAATTAAGGATCTATTTCGAGCGCCACCTGAATGAAGGCAGTTGTGCTGCTGCGGTGGTCGACTCAGGCGAGACGCGCGCACTTCAATTCCCGTCGAGCCGCGCTGAACTGGAAGCGCGCGTGAAGTCGATTATGGACAAATTGCGCTAAAGCCCGGTTCGGGTCGAAAAATAATACCTGACTATTGAAGTCTGGGTGAAGTCCTGCTAGGGTCCAGGCCCATGAACCGGGTCTGGATCTTTGCAGGACTTTGGCTTCTCAGTTTGGGCGAGGTCGCGCAGGCCTTGCCGGCTGCCCGCTTACCGAGCACTGCTTGCGTCGTGGTGAGTGGGCGCCTTCGAGAAGGGGCTACCGGTCCTTTCGGGGCCAATCATCCGTGGCTCGCTCAGAATTCAGTCCGGGCCGGTGATCTGAATTGTGCGATCCTTCGCTCGTGGGATGAACTCAAGGTTCACGCAGAGGCTCTGCCGAGCGGGCAACCCCTTCTGATTCTTCAGGGCGCTCACGGACAACTCGACCGCACTACCCAAGAAGTACAATTTCATTGCGACCGAAAGAGTGTCTCGGGTCGCGAAGTACTCGATACGCTTGAAAACCTGTCGCGCGACCGTCCTGTGGCCGCCGCTCTCGCCAGCTGTTACTCCAGTCAGGTGCTTCTCGAAAAGCTGATGCGAGATGAACAGCGCCCTTCACAGGACGTGCGCGTTCGAAATCTGTGTCTCGCGACGGCTTCCGTTTTTGCGCGACCCGCCCATGTGGGCGAAAATGATTTTCTTTCAAACTTGGAAGAGCGCGCACGCGAAGGCGTGAGTTTCAACCAGTTCTACCTTTCGGCCCGAAGTGGTTTGATTTCTTCGGCTCCTTGGTCGGAGTCTGGCTTGCCCGGGATGGTTCGAGGCTGGAGAAAAAACCGAACACTTCCTGAGGAGTCCCGGCTTCGAGCGCTCGGTGAAAGCATTCGACTTCACTCGGACGCAAGCGACATTGAAGCGCAGCGTTCGGCGGGGTGGGCTTTTTTTGAATCCAAGCTGAGAAGTTCCGCGTGGGAATATTTGAAGCAAGCTCGAAGCTACGAACAAGCGCGCCCCTTGCTTCGAAACGACCCGAATGCTGAAACGTTTGAGCGGCGAAAGCTTCGCTTCCGGGCCATCTTGGGGGAAGTCAAAGATCTCGATTTTGCGCCGATGGATGAGCCTGGCTCGCGAAGCTTGGTGAACTCAGACGATGGGTTTCAATCCGTCTCACTTCCGGCTGCGGTCGTGGGATTCTCGCGTGGGGGCGTGATCGGACGAAATCATTCTCATCATTCGCTGGATCAAGTGCGAATGAACGCTTGCCGATCGTTTGTCTTCAGAAACTAAAAAATTCATTCTGACTTTGCCCCATGACAATTGCAGGGCGCTCCGGTAAACGAGCGCTAGTTTTTGCAGTGAACCAAAGATTTGCAACAGGGGTGGGGCACCATGGGGTTCAGCGAGGGCGCGAAGCGCTTTTTCGTTCGCATTGGTTTTTGGGCATTCGTTTTTGTTCTTCAGAATGCGGCGAATCCGCTCGCTCGCGCTGATAGGCAGGAACGGGAAGTCGAGAGTCGAAAAGCCATTACTCTTCGCTCCGTGACAGCGCTCGATTCGATTTCCGGTTGGATGGATCGCTTTGGCATCGCCACGGGTTGGAACAAGGAAACTAAGCCTTGGTTCCGCGAAGGGCGTTTTCGCAACCTTCGTTCAGAGATGAGCATCAGTCGTGACCTGATGGACCTAGTGGATCAGGATGGAACGCGTGTAGTGCTGATGCCGCCCAACCTTCCAGTGAAATCGGGCACTGAGGCGCGGGCGATGTTTGAAAAGTGGAAAAGCGATACGCGCGCTTGGCTTCTTTCGCCCGCTTCCAAAATCGTGAAAGGCGACTCTCGCACGCTGATTGATTTTCTAGATTCGGTCGAAGGCTTGAATGAACGAGATCGTGTCACTTGTCAGGGCATGATCACGGGAAAATGGCCGTGCCCAGGGTGGCAGTCCAACTTCATCGATTCTGCGGTGGCGCTTCAGCAAGTCGTCAGCGAGCTAGGAAGCTCTTTGCCGATCATTGGTCCGAGTCTCGTGACTCCGAGCGGGGGCAAAGAAATTCGAAATGCGCTGAGCCGCAAGCGGTACCTCAATAGCTATCTCGGGCTGCGTTCGATGGCGGAACTCGCGGACTCCGGAAATTTTCATTTCTACGGGGATCCTCGACTCATCCAGAACGACTTTATCGGGAACGGGATGTTCGTCTACCCAGGCCTTCGAATGGAGATGACTGAGTGGGGGTATTTCAGCTTCAAAGGCCGCCCCTTTGGTGCGGACTGGGCGAACATGATTCTGGATGCAATCGAGGAGTCGAGAAGGCTTCAGATTTCCCGGATTTTTCTCTACGGCCTTTTGGAGCGTGACTCGAGTCCAGTGAATGCGCTGGTCTGGAAGGACTACCAAGGAAGCTACCACCCAACAGGTGCCTACTTTGTCCTATCTAATCTGAACCGGATCCTTCGATACGCCCGAGACGCAGTCCCAGGGCAAAGGGAAGCGCTGTCGTATGCGCTCACTCGTGGCGGCTCACGCTCGCTTCTCCTCCAGGCTGGGCCAGAGGGAAAGTTTCATCTCTTGGTCTGGGGTAATTCGGAAGACCGTCCAGAGCTCGTCTTGACCGAAGAAAATCTGAGAGTCAGTTACCGGGAGCTAGAAAATCCGGAAGCTGAAGAGGTGGGGATTCTCCCTGTGCCCGTAGGAAAGAACTTTCGGTATTCGGTTCCCCCGGGTTCGAGTCGCTACCCCGTTCTTTTCACGATCGAACGCGGGGAGTGATGACTTCTTGGTCCGACTTTCCGTCGCATCGACTGATTTTCGATCGTCTCGCCTGATCGAACTTCGGGCGAAGCGCCTGAAATCAGGGCCAGTTTTATTTCTGCAGTCTTGGTCTGCCCCTTGCTGAATGCCGCTCTTAGAGCAGTCATTCAAACTAACGAGATACAAGGGGGGAAGAGTATGCAGTCCGTTTTGAAAAAGATGGCATTCAGTGCAGGGGCACTGGTTTTGACCGTGGGCCTATCCGCATGTGGCAAAGTGAAGGACATGCCAAGTTCGGATAAGCAGTCGCAGACAGGAGTCCCGGCACAGGTCGAGATTCCGACTTCGTTTCAGGGAATTTGGTCGCACGCCTATCACGTGTACCCCCCGAACGAGAAAGACGGCACTCCCCAGGACGGGGAGAATCATTTTAAACTCGCGGCCGATGGGACGCTTTCTCAGCTCGAGTCTTTTCAAGTTTCCGGAAGCGGAAACTATAACCAGCGAGTGAGCTTGAAGTATAAAGTGGTTGGGAAGATCGGCATGCGATCACTCCATTCGGCTGATCTGGATGCTCGGGGTGAGTATTTGCAGATGCTTCAGGATTTGGCCATTCGGATCGGGGTGTTTAAGCCATCCTTTGAGTTGGTTCGAAATACCAACTACTTCGCTCCTCAATTGTGTGTCTTTGCCTGGGAAGATGACCGAGGCGGGGTTCTCGAGGGATCCGCGCAGGATGGGAGCGATAGTCAATGTTTTGAGCGCTTCACTTTGGCTCAGATGGAGAACTATCTGAAGGATAAGGCCAAGCAAGGCCCTGCCCAGTAAGCTTTCCTCAGAAAAGCGAAACGCCGTGAGTGCAGGGAAGCGCTCGCGGCGTTCGGCTTTTTGAGTTTCGAATTTGAGTTAGGCCGTCGAGCCCTCGGCGGAGGGCTCAAGATCCAGAAGGCTAGGTTCGTCAGCTACGGCAGCTTTGAGCGGAGCAGGCTTCTTGACGTCGTAAGCCAAGCCTACGGCTTCTAGGCCGCGAATCATCAGGTAAGTGAGGTCAAACTCCCACCACTGGCGACCATGAGCCGCGCAGTTGGCTTGCGCATGGTGATTGTTGTGCCAGCCTTCGCCTGCAGCAAGCAAAGCAGCCCACCAGCAATTCGTGGAGCGATCGCGAGTTTCGAAATTGCGATAGCCCCACAAGTGACAAGCCGAATTGATGAACCAAGTGGTGTGAAGCATCAGAACCACGCGCATGAAGCCGCCCCAGAATACAAAGGGCAAGCCACCTGCCAAGTAAAGAATGGGCAGCAAAGTCAAAGCGATCGGGATGTTCCAGGTGTTCAGGAACCGGTAGTAAGGCTGCGACCCGAGATCAGGGACGTACTTCATCCACTGGCTCGAGTTGTCCTCAAAGTCCTTGTGATAAAAAAGGTGACCGATATGGGCGTAAAAGAAACCCTTCAGCGAGTTATGGGGATCTTGCTCAGTGTCTGAAAAGCGGTGGTGCAAGCGATGCTCGGCGACCCAGATCAAAATCGGCCCTTGCGCCGAGAGCACGCCCAGCGTCGATAGCGTGTACTCAAGCCACTTGGGCGTTTTGAAAGCTTTGTGGGAAAGCATGCGGTGGTAGGTCAGAGTCACGCCCGTGGAATTGACCAGGAAGTGCATGGCAACGCAGAGCCAGAAAGCACTCCAAGTGAAGTGCCAAAACGCACCGATGGCGAGCAGGTGCACGACCGTGATCCAAAAAATATTTTCCACGTGCAGGCGTTTGCCTGAGGCTGACGCACTCATCTGAATCCCTCCCCCTGGGAAAAAGTACCAATTGGTTGGTTGAGGAGGGGAGCGTGTCAGAGGGGACCTGAAAACCCAAGTCAAAATTGGGTGAAAGGGCGGACGCCTGGATTTTAGTGCAGGTCGCTACTGCCGCGGTCCGAGCCGCTTCCCGTGCCAGTCACGCCGCGTTTCGCTTTGTCGCCCGTTACAAAACGTTCACCGGTTTCGCGCTGTTCTTCTTCTTCGGCAGCCGCAAAGTCGGGATCGTTTTTTTTGAGCCAGTCATCGGCCGCTTGATCCAGGCTCAGATTGGCTTTGTCCACTTTTAGGTGAACCGTAAATTTTCCGCTTTTCACGGTCACCCACTCGAGCGGTACGCCTTCTAAGTCGGCGAGCGACTCTTGGCTGAGTGCTTTGATTTTGGCGGGTGCGCTGGGATCCAGCAGGGTTGAAATGATGTCGCCTGCGGCGTCAACGGCGGCCTCTAGAAGGTCTTGAAGTGCCGGTGCGCTGGCAGCGGGGTCGAAATCCTGGCTTGCGTAGACTGTCGTCGCAGCGAGTTTTCCTTCGGCAGCAATGGAAATGGCGAGCACCACTTCGTTTTGAAAAACTTCGCCTTGCGCTTCGAAGCGGGACTGGGGCTGGTGAACTTGCAGGAGCTTCAAGCCCTCATCAAAATTCGATGAGAACACCTCTTCCACCATGCGAAGGTAATCGCTGGGTAGGGTACTCGACTTACTGCCAGGGCTGCGGGTCAGACGGGATTCCAACATAAGAATTCCCGTTTCTTACACTCAGAGAATGTCTTTGGGAAGGTTCTCGAGCCGTGGGGGCAGTTCTTGAAGTTTCACACTCAAATTCAAAGTTTTTCGGCCTCGGCGAATCTTGAGTTCTACCGTGTCTTTGGGGCCAAGTTTGGCCAAGCCGCGCTCGACGTCCAAGTTTTCCCGGGTTTCTGCGCCTTGAACCGAAAGCAAGATGTCGCCTTGGCGAAGTCCGGCGCGGTCGGCTGGGCCTCCTTGAACCAGGTTATAGACCGCGACTCCGTGGGAAACCGGTAGGTCGTAGTAATTCGCCATGGCAGGAGTCAGGCTCTGGCCGAGAATTCCAAGCCAGGGCCTAGGGACTCGACCGAGACGCTTCAGTGAATCCAGTACGGCCTTTGCTTGATTGATCGGGATGGCAAAGCCTAGGCCCCCGCTTTGTCCGGTCCGCGAATAAATGACAGTGTTGATTCCGATCACTTCGCTTTTCAGCGAGAACAGCGGTCCGCCCGAGTTACCCGGGTTAATGGACGCATCAGTCTGGAGGAAATTATCAAACGGGCCGATTCCGATCGTTCGGTTCTTAGCCGAAATAATGCCCATCGTGACGGTGTGACTTAAGCCAAAGGGATTACCGACAGCAAAAACGGGCTCAGCGATGCGAACCTGATCCGAGTCTCCCAATGCCACGGGATGGAGGCCTGCCGGAGTCTTTCCCGCTTTGTCCCGAATTTGAAGGAGCGCCAAATCGAGCTTCGGATCACGCCCGACTAAGCGCGCAGGGAAAGTGCGCTTATCGACCAAAGTGACAAGAACTTGGGTGGCATTTTCAACTACGTGGGAGTTCGTGATCACAAAGCCGTCGTGATCGATGATGAAGCCGCTTCCTAAAGACGATTGCTTTTGGGTTTGGGATTCCGGAACCCCCCAGAATCGGAAGAAGTCTTCCATTCCGAAAACCATGCGTTGGGATTCTGTAATGGAACTGATGTTCACCACGCCGGGAAGTACCTTTTCGACCCGGTCGGGAAGATCAGTGGTCAGTGCGGCTGCGGGGGCTGCCTGTGCAGGGGGATGGTTTGCGCCCCAAGCGGCGAAGAAAAAAAGTGTGAAACCCAAAAAGGGGACCCAGCGACTTTGTCTTTCCTTCATAGGGTCTTTTTATTCCTGTCCGAGCGCCGCTGCAAGGGTGGGGTGACCTGGCATTTTCGGGGTGGCGCTGGACGGGTTCCTGGGGTTTAGTTGGGTCCGAACTTTTTGAGAGAGCGCTTTTTCCAACCTGAGCGTAGGAGAATCAAAAAAATGCGTGAAGTCGTCATTGTCTCTGTGGCCCGCACCCCGATTGGATCGTTTCAGGGGAGCCTCAGTTCGCTTTCTGCATCGAAACTCGGATCGATCGCCGTGGAAGGCGCGTTGAAAAAAGCAGGCGTTTCACCTTCGGAAGTTTCGGAAGTGATTCTAGGAAACGTTCTTTCCGCAGGAGTCGGGCAAGCGCCCGCGCGGCAAGCGGCTCTGGCGGCTGGCCTTCCGGTCGGTGTGCCGGCCGTGACGATCAATAAAGTCTGCGGCAGCGGCATGAAAGCCGTGATTCTAGGAACTCAGAGTATCCTTCTCGGCGACAGCGAAGTGGTCGTTGCGGGCGGCATGGAATCCATGACGAACGCTCCTTACTTGCTCCCCGCTGCGCGCGCGGGCTTCCGCATGGGCCACCAGCAGGCTTTGGATTCCATGATCCACGACGGTCTTTGGGATCCTTACAAAAACCAACACATGGGCAATTGTGGTGAACTCTGCGCTCGCGAGCGAAAGTTTACCCGCGAAGCCCAAGACGCTTTCGCGATTGAGAGCTTCAAGCGCGCGCAAGCCGCGCAAAAAGCCGGTCACTTCGGTGATGAAATCGTCTCGGTCTCGATCCCGGGGAAAAAAGGCGACGCTGTCGTGATTGATTCGGACGAAGGTCCGGGGAAAGCCGCTTTTGACAAGATTCCGGCACTGAAGCCGGTTTTTGACAAAGCAGGAACCATTACCGCAGCGAACGCGAGCTCCATCAACGACGGTGCAGCAGCTTTGGTACTGATGAGTGCGGACAAGGCGAAAGCTCTGGGACTGAAGCCTTTGGCAAAAGTCGTTTCTTACGGCGCCAACGCTCAAGAGCCCGATTGGTTCACGACTGCCCCGGCAGAAGCTATGCGCCGAGCCGCAAAAAAAGCGGGCTGGAACCTGACCGATATCGATCTTTTCGAAGTGAACGAAGCCTTTGCTGTCGTTGCGATGGACGCGGCCCAGCAGCTTTCGATTCCTTCTGAAAAGCTGAACGTCTGGGGCGGCGCCATTTCGCTTGGACACCCGATTGGTGCTTCGGGAGCCAGGATTGTCGTGACTTTGGTGAATGCGCTTCATCGTTTGGGCAAGAAGCGCGGCATGGCTGGCATCTGCATCGGCGGCGGTGAAGCCACGGCCCTTTGTATTGAGACCCTTTGAGTCGGAGGCGCGATGGCGCAAGCGATGATCGACATCGAGAAGTTGGCAAAAGGCATGAAAAAGGTCGTTGCGGACGCGGATGAAGCGGTTCGTGATGTGCCGGATGGTGCACTTTTAGCTCTCGGGGGGTTTGGCTTGTGTGGAATCCCCGAGAACTGCATCGCAGCGCTGGTCAAAAAAGGCGTGAAGGGACTGACCTGCGTTTCGAATAACGCAGGCGTGGACGGTTTCGGGATTGGCCTGATGCTGGAAAAAGGCCAAGTGAAGAAAATGGTTTCAAGTTACGTCGGCGAGAACAAGCTCTTTGAGCAGCTGGTTCTGACTGGAAAACTGGAACTGGAGTTTGCTCCGCAAGGGACTCTAGCCGAACGCATGCGCGCCGGGGGCTCTGGGATTCCGGCTTTTTACACTCCAGCGGGAGCGGGAACGCTCGTTGCTGAGGGTAAGGAAACGCGGGAATTTAATGGAAAAACGTACGTCATGGAGCGCGGCATTGTGGCCGATTTTTCCATGGTCAAAGCTTGGAAAGGCGACACGCTCGGAAACCTGATTTTCAGAAAAACGGCGCGGAACTTTAATCCTCCGGCTGCGATGTGCGGAAAAATTTGTATCGCAGAAGTAGAAGAACTTGTTCCGGCAGGGCAGCTTGATCCCGATCAAATTCACTTGCCCGGGATCTTCGTGAAGCGAATTTTCCAAGGCAAGGACTACCAGAAACGCATTGAGCGCCGGGTGATGCGTGGCGCAGCCGGTTCCGCAGGAGTTTGACTTTTATGGCCCTTTCTCGCGAACAAATCGCTCAGCGCATTTCGAAAGAACTTCGGGACGGCTATTACGTGAACCTGGGAATCGGGATTCCCACTTTGGTGGCGAACTACGTACCCGAAGGGATGACCGTGATCCTTCAGTCCGAAAACGGAATCTTGGGGCTTGGGCCTTATCCCATGGAAACTGAAGTGGATCCGGATCTGATCAATGCCGGAAAAGAAACCGTCACTGTGATTCCAGGTGCCGCTTATTTTTCGTCAGCCGATTCGTTTGCGATGATTCGCGCCGGCAAAGTGGATTTAACGGTGCTGGGCGCGATGGAAGTGGACGAGCAAGGCTCGATCGCCAACTGGATGGTTCCCGGAAAAATGGTGAAGGGAATGGGCGGGGCGATGGACTTAGTCTCCGGTGCGCCGAACATCGTTGTGGCGATGCAACACTGTGGAAAAGATGGATCGTCCAAAGTGCTTCCCAAGTGCACGCTCCCTTTGACGGGCACCCGCTGCGTGAAGCGCATTGTTTCTGACTTAGCTGTGATTGATGTCACTCCGAACGGGCTGAAGCTGGTGGAGCGTGCACCGGGTGTTTCGGTCGAAGAAATTCGGAAAGCGACCGCAGCCCGGATGGAAATTCCGTCTGATGTGCCTGAGATGAAGTTCTAATCCTCGCGAAGCGATTCGAGGCTCACGGATTTAAAGGTGAGAGATCAGTAGATCAGGCGCAGGCCCGTTCGATTGAGGATCCAGATTCCATGAAAG
>JACCDO012197236.1_pt1 | contig 13081 bp, 7 predicted proteins | sample 7446101 | NCBI WGS metagenome assembly JACCDO01 (sample SAMN15323440, study PRJNA562643) | freshwater metagenome | isolation source: river surface water | place: USA:Blue River Watershed | collected 2017-08-16
ATCAAGATTGGGCGTTTTTATCACCCGGTTGCCGTAAACGCTCAGGTCATCAGGGCTGATGTCGTCGGTGATGAAAAATATGAAATTGGGCTGCGAAGTTGTCGCGGTGCTCTTCTTGTCGGCGGCCGACAGATCTGCACAAGCGTGCCATAAGCTGAAGGCCAAGGTGAGTTGGATTAAAGTGGATTTCATTTTTTGGTTCTCCGGAATTGCTAGGGTGTGGGCCGACGCTGAATTTGCCTTATGTGATTGTTGGCCGAAAACTGAGTTTAGAAAATTATTGGCTAAGTGCAGAGTCTGGCTTCGGGGCTGGGGTTGGTAACTAACTCGCAAACAAGTTAAAAATTAATCGTATGACTGCCAGCTTTCAGCGTGAAAGTTTTTTTAAGTTCGCCGCGTTCGAGGTGGAGCGTGAAGGGCTCCTTGCAGTTTACCGTAAGCTCAGCGGGGGCATCAGCGGACTCACGTTTCCCGCAAATCAGCGAAATCTGGTTACTGCCCAGCGGATATTGACTGACCCCGTGCCGATCTGTGCGACGTAATTTCCAAGTCAACACATGGCGGACGCCGTCCGGACGGAGCCCCATGACATTTTCAAAAAGCAATTGAATGGGCCCGCAGCCAGTCCAGCCGACGAAATTCGGTTTCGAGCGGCGCACACCATCTTTCTGCCGGTAGCCAGGAACGATGTGTCCGTTCACCTTTTCGGGGGCGTAATTTTCCCAAACCGTGTTGGGCACATCACATGTCCGGAAGCAGTCCAACATCGCGGTAAGGTAGGCCTCTACTCCCGCGGCAGCCTCGACTTCATAGCCGTAATTTTCGAGCCCCTTGGTGATCATTACATTCGTGGGAGCCCAGACCGCACCTTTCCAGTAGTGGCCGCCCTTGTGATAGGCTTTTTCATCCGTTGCTAGCGAAGTATACGGCATATCCCGCCAAAAGACGCCGCCGGGTTTGAGATGGGCGACCAATCGCTCTGCCTGTTGAGGGCTCGCGATCTTTGCCAGCAGGGGCCAGAATCCGCCCATGGTTTTCACCTTGAATTGCCGCCCCTGAGCATCGACATCGAAATAAAAGCCAACCTCTTCGTTCCAGCACCATTGATTGATTCGAGCTGCGATGGCTTGCGCTTGATGGCGGAACTCTACGGCCTTGGGCTGCTGATCCGTTTCTTCGGCCATGATGGCCATATTGTTATACATGATAACCATCTGGGAGGACATCTCGACCCAGCCGCACCCTTTGGCAGTGGGACGCGGCGAATCATCCATGCCGGAGCCCAGATTGGTATTCCAGTAGAGGCGATGAGGAGTGCCCTCTGAAATACGTCCGTTGGCCTCCCAGTCGGCCGCATCAGGATCTCCATCGCGATTGAGCCACTCGGCGTATTTTTCCAGAACCGGCAACACCCTCTCGAAACGGGACTTGTCGCCCGTCAGGTGAAAACTTTCCACCTCAGCCCAAGCAAAGAGCGGCGGGTTAATGGTATGGGCAGAGCTTTTATAGAAGATTTCTTTGCCCGTAGCTTCATCAATCTGTCGGCAAATGTAGCCGGAGGGGCGCTGGCGTGCGTAAAAATTATCGAGCGACTTGATCATCGGGAAGCTCGCCGTGCCGTAACGCGCGAACATCATCATGAAAATGGTATCCCACTGAAACAGGCTTTTGGTAAACGCTTCATCCAGCCAGGGCGACACAAGCGGGGACCCTTGGGCTGGATTGCGAAGACCGTTACGGGCGAACTCCCAGCATTTCCAATACATCTCCACCCAATCAGGATTTCCGTCCAGCACAGGCACCGGCAGCGACTTCTTAAATTTCTCCAGTGATGGCACTTTGGCCGTTGTTTTTTCTACCCGGTAGTAAGTGCCGTATTCTTTGGCCGGCTCAACTTCGACAAAAGTGGCCGAGCGGGCAGTCACACAGAATAATATAACGCAGACGGTAATAAATATGTGACGCATAATGGGGGGCCAAGTTTGATTGAGAGTGAAGGCGCTTATTAACGGAATTTACAGACCATAACTCATTAATCGCAAAAATGCCGTGGATTCAAAAAATAAGTCCTGCGGTCATGGCTGCGCGCCAAGAAAATGAAATTGGGCCGCGATTTCACGGCGCCGAATTTCTCCGCTCTAGGTTACTGATAGAAAACCGAATTTGGAAATTCACCAGATCGGGAGCTAACCGAGATTTCACGGGCGAGGAGTGGTTTGCTTGCGTTGCCAATCGGTGCGCGCGGGGCGAGTGGGTTGTCGGTCTTGGTGCAGAACCACCGAGCGGACCAAGGTGTTGTTTTCGAGCACAACGTCGGGGCTGTTGTAGAGGAAGATGCCGCGTCCAAAACAATCCGTGATCACGCAGTTACGCACCGTGCCGCTGCCGTTGAAAAACGCCACCGAATCGTCGCCGGTGCCGGTCATGCGGCAGTTCTCCACGAGATTGTTGGTGGTCGGCGGATCGTCCGGCTGGCCGATTTGCGGGCCACCGCCGGGGGTGGAGAGGCAGGGCACTTGCCCGTCAATCGGCGGCAAACGATCCACCACGCAGCCGCTGACCCGGATGCGATCGAAGCCGCCTCGGAACACCCCACGTGATTCTTGCAGCCACTTGACGTCTTCGAAGACAAAATCCGAACCGCCATACAGCCAGTAGGGATAGGCATCGTGTTTCGATTTGATGCCAATCAGGTCGCCAGCCTTGTAGGACGGCGTGACATTGGCACGCGACAGATTCAGCCGCCACCGGCGGTCCGAAACGAGTTCAGCGTTTTTCCAAGGGACTTGGTCGTTGTTCTCTAGAACCATCTGCGGGTCGGTTCGGTTGTCGGTGTAGCGACGCAAGTAGCGCCCTTGGTTGCTGTCCGGGTCGTAGATGTCTTGTGGGGTCGGAAACCCGCTTTGGATGTCGAGCACCACTTCACCCGGGCCGACTGAGACAACATGGCCTTGGCTGACGCGGCACCGGTCGTAGGTCATGGTCATGCCGATGAACGATGTCCGGTAAACTTCCCGTCCGTAGATCTGCACCGCCGAGCGATCGAACACGAGGACGGTCTCGTCCATGCCCGCGCCGCGAAAGACCAGTCGCCCCGACGGGCCGGGTTTGATGTCACTCAAGTCGATGACTCCCTTGGCGCGCGGCGGCGGCGCGGCCAGCAGATGGGTGCCCGCATCAATCACGACCACGAAGGTATCATTTGGATGCGTGACGAAATGTTTCTTCGCATCGGCAATCACCTGGGCAAAGCCGGAGGGCGTGACGCCGTATTGGGCTTTCAGGTTTACCTCGACGGTGGAGTCCATCGCCGACGTGGTCAGCGCGGCGGTCAGTGCAGCGAAGACGGGAAAGAGCAGTTTCATGGCGGAGGTATTTGGGCTAAAATCCAGCAGCGGTTACCAAGTTATTTCTAATAGGGGCGAAGAGCTTTTGGCGCAGTATGATAATTGACTAAGTCCGCGCAAGCGCCCGGCTCCTGCAGGCGGCCAAGAGGAGGGCGGCTTAACTCCAGCGGAGGGCGGTTTGCTGAAGGTGAGTAGGCGGATGACGTCGCTCTGTGCGCTGGCCAGAAAACGAGGTCTGGTTGGGTTGTCATGCCCTCAGTTTTTGCAGCCGACTGGCGATGTCAGAGGCAGAGGAGAGCTCAATGGCCATTCGTTTGCGCGGCGAGTTCACCGGCGGCATGTATATCATGCACACTGTTCCATGCGGCGACACGGTGGCTGGAGATGCGTTTCGTGGTGCGACGTAGTCCACGAGTTGACCAGTTATCGCGTCCTAGGGGCTGGTTACGGGTTGGGCTTCCAATGTCGGATCCACGCCGGGACCGATGAGTCCCATGAGCGCTCCCCAGTGATAAAAAGGGTCGCTGTTCTTGACGGAGTCGTGGTCGTCGCCGATTGCGCTGTAGTTCTCGTGGACGTGTCGCTGCGCATTCCATTCCTTGAGGAAAATATCGAGTGAACTTTGCCCGACTACTCGGCGGGCCTCGCGTAAATCGGAGGCGTGGTAGTTTGCCAGACCGAGCCATACGAGATAGTTCATCGGGCCCCAGATACGTCCGCGCCAGTAGGTTTGATCTTTGAAGGCGGGATCGTCGCGTGGGGTCGACGGCAGGATGTAGGGGCCGCCGAACTTTTCCGGATTGAGCAGGTGCTTCTGCACCATGCTGCGTGCCTGATCTTCTGTCGGAGCCTTCGCCAAGAACGGGTAGAAATTCGTCGGGGAGGTGCGGCGGCTGAGCTGCCCGGAACGCAGGTTTTTGTTGAGATAGATGCCTGCCTCCGCATCCCACAACGTCTCCAATCCCCGCCGCACAACTGCGGCCCGCTCGTTCAGCAGCTTTACGTCAGCTGGCCGATCCAGAATCCGGGCAATTTCGGCCAGCGCATCGCAGTCAGCCACGAATAAGGACATGAGCCCGACATCCGCGAGCATGTAAAGCCCCTTGGTTTTATCGAAGAGAGAGGCATCGTCATACATATGGCTGTTGTCCAAACCTGACTCGAACTTTGCCGCCGTAAACGAGCCCGAGCCTCTGGACTGGATTTTACTTTGATACGCAGGGGCTTGGGATCCCCAGACGAGGTAGTCGCCAACCGCGCGATTTTTAGGCCACCATGCATTCCAAGTCATCAATCGCTCGTAGGTATCACGTAGAAACCAGCGATCTTTAAACCGACGATAGAGCTGTAATACGGTGATAGAGCCGACTGGAGGCTGTGAGCGGTCTTCGCTTCTAATGGCTTTGGCTCGCGCAACATTTAGAATCATCCCCGACTGAGAGGCTTCGTTAAGCACTTCGAGCACGTTGGCATAAGCAAGATCGCGGCTCCCCTCCGAGGCGAGAGTGGCGGCAAAAAATGTATCCCAACAGAAGAGAACCCAGCCGCCTCGCTCACGACTCCAGTTACGACTCACCGGTGAGATGATTCGGTTGTTTTCCGGGTCGTAGATGGTATCCCACGCCATGACCGACTCGATGGCGCCGCGCACTTCGCCACTCGGGCCATTCTCATTAATGCGCGCAGTTAGTTTCGCACGTGAGTCATCAACGATTTTTTGAATCTCGGCCAGCGAGCGTGGTTTACCGGTGCTGACGGCTGCAGGCTCGGCGAGTGAAACAGGCAGATAAGGGCCGGAGAGGGATACATGGGGCGAGGCCGCGGGAGTGCCGGCCGGGTAGATGAGGATTTCCTTGCCGGGCAGGTGGGCAGCTATGTGGGAATTCTCAAACGAGACGGTGCCGGGCCGATTCCAGAGTAGGTTTACCGAAAAGACCGCGATAGGAGGCAGAAAGCTTTTCGGGTCTAGGGCAAGCGGTGTGGCCAGCATTACTAAGTCGCCATTAGTCGTCGCGCATTCCAACCGGATTTTAATATCTCTCCACGCGAGAGTGAGATCGGAATAGCTGCCGTCGTAGGTCTTTAGTCCTGGAGTAACGATGGCTTCCCCATTGTTAAGCAGTGATTCAGCCAGAATCCCCTCCTTGAAATTGCCGCTCTCTTTTCTGAGAGCGAATCTAACCTCCAACCCATACGGGAGCAGCACTTGGCCAAGGACATTATCGTTTTTCCAGATTCCCCAGCCGCTTTGCAGTCGATTCTGAACAGCCGCATATTCTGCAGATCGCTCAGCCGACATCGCAGGATTGGCGCCCAGTGCCATAACGGCGCCAAGAATCAGGATTCGGGAGAATCTGGAACGGGTAATTTTAAGCACATTCTTCATAGAAGCAGGGGTTCTTTCCGAAGTATCTGTGTGGTTAGCACGAGACTACTATTTATAAGTGAAAACATACGATCCTCCGCTGAGACGATAGCGGGCTTCATCTGCGCACGTTATTGATGATACCACATCACGCGTATGCCCCACGGGCGCATGCGCTGGCGGCAGGTTGTCACAGTCTGTAGTATTGCTCCCATTCGGGGCGGGGCGGGGGGCCGTCGAGCAGCGCGTCCGCGATCCGATGATTCGTGATGCGCTTCGTCGTCCGATCGAACGCCACCTTGGCATTCACGCGTTGGGCGATGATGCCGATGGCCATGGCCTGACAGAGCGGACCGGCCACGGCGAAGTTGGAGCGGCATTTCTCGTCGCCGCGGCAGGAGAGGAGGAAGTTCTTGAAGTGATTGGAGGGGCTCTTGGGCACTTCGGGTAGTTTGCGGTCGGGCGCCTCGGTTCCGATGATTTGCAACGTGCTGGCGTGCGAGCCGCCCTTGAAAGTCAGGCCCTCACCGTAAATCACTTTCCCGGGCGGCTGCTTCTTGGTGTCGATGCTGCCCTTGCTCGGAGGCGGAATGTTCGGGTCCACCACGGAGTCGCCGAAATTGTCGGGCAACGGCGGCAGGTTCTTCACGCCGTCATACCACGTGAGCTCCACCGGCGGTTGCGCGCCGCGCGCCGGGAATCGGAAGGCCAGTGTCGAAGCCTGCGGGAAAATGAACGGGCTGTGTCCCTCGATCAAGACGGGGTCGACCTCGGCGGGCAGGCCGAGCTCGAGGAATTCATGCGCCGTGTCGAAGATGTGCGCGCCCCAGTCGCCGAGGGCGCCGTTGCCGTAGTCATACCACGACCGCCATTCGCCGTTGAGGTATTTGGCGTTGAATGGGTGCTGCTGCGCCGTCGTCAGCCAGCAGTCCCAATCGAGCCCCTCCGGCAGCGGCTCGGCGGGGAAGAAATCACCCACGTTCATGCCGTGCCAGCGGCGGGGGTTGTTCATGAACGCGGTGATCCTGGTCACATTCCGGATGACACCGGCCTCGGTCCACGCCTTGAACTGGAAGTAGTTCGCCTCGGAGTGGCCTTGATTCCCCATCTGGCAGGCGACGGCGTATCTCTTCTCGGCGGCCATCATGAGCTCGATCTGACGGAAACTGTGGGCGAGAGGTTTCTCCACGTAGACGTGCTTGCCGAGGGACATGGCGAGCATGGCGACCGCGAAGTGGGAGTGGTCGGGCGTGGCGATGCTGACGGCATCGATCTGGTCGCCCAACTGGTCGAACATCGCGCGGAAGTCCCGGAATCGCGGCACGTCGGCGTGTTTCTCCAAGGTGCGCAGGGTGTGCTTGGCGCCCATCTCGGTGTCGCAGAACGCGACGAGGTTGGCCAGGCCCGTGGCGTGGAATGCCTGGACGACCTCCGCGCCGCGGTTGCCGACGCCGACGCAGGCGAGGTTGATCTTCCCGTTCGCCCCGACGCGCCGGGAGGCGTTTTTGGCGGCGAAGAGAGATTTAGGGGCGACGGCGGCCAATGCACCGGCGGCCAACGTGCCTTTGATGAACGAACGACGGTCCAGCGGACGGGGAAGGGAATGGGGTTTCATGTTCGGGTGGTTGGGATGAGGGTGTCAGTTCGCGGGCACGCGGATCTTGATGTTGCGAAAATGGACCTCGTTGCCGTGGTCCTGCAGCAGGATGTGGCCGTCGGTCCATTCGCCGAAGCCGGGGATTTTCTTGTATTTGCTCCTCGCGACGAGATCGCGGAATTCCGCGGAGCCGCGCTCGTATTCGAGCACTTTCAGGCCGTTCAACCAGTGCTCGACGTGCGCGCCGCGGACGATGACGTGCGCGGTGTTCCACTCGCCGATCGGGCTCGGCTGCTTGTCGCGGCTGGCGGTCAGGAGGTCGTAGAGCGAAGCGATGGTGCGGTTGCCGTCGCGGCCGAGCTTGGCGTCGGGATGGCGCTCGTCGTCGAGGATCTGGAATTCCAACCCGATAGCCGAGCCCTTCCCCGAGGCGGACTTCGCGCCCGCGCCGGTGATGGGGTCCAGATTGGGCTGGCAGAAATACTTGATGCCGCTGTTCGCGCCCGGGGTGATCTTGAAATCAACCTTCAATTCGAACTGCGAGTAACGGTCGACCGTGATGATATCTCCGCCGGCGGTGGATTCGCCGCCGCCGCTGGCGAGCACGCGCAGTTCGCCGTCCCGGATCTCCCAGCCGGACTTCGGGAACGTGTCGGCCTTGGCGCTGCGCCAGCCGGCGGTGGTTTTTCCGTCCCAGAGCAGTTTCCAGCCCTCGGCCTTTTCCGCGGCGGACAAGGTATTCGCCGCGGGCGCGAGGTCGGTGAGTCGGAGGTTTCGCCAGCGCACTTGCAGGCCGGCTTTCGCCGCGTCCTTGCCGATGCTGTGCACCTGCAGGGCGATGAATCCGCGCGCGGTGACGCCGTCGCGGATCTCGGCGCGAGGCACGCCGTTGAGCCAAGTCCGGATGGTGTCGCCGATGGCTTCGACTCTGACCCGGTTCCAATCGTTGGGCTTGGAGATCGCGCGGCCTTGGTCCGTGAAGGCCTTCTTCGCGTCGCCGGTGTTGCCCGGGAAAAGCCAGCCGCGCCTGCCTTCATCGTAGAGGCCGGCGCTCCACCACCGGTCCTTGGCCGGATCGACATCGATTTCCACTTGGTAGCCATGCACCCGCCCGGCCGGGATCTGGATCGTCTTGCCGTCGGCCACGAATTCGGTGGGCGCGTCAAAGCACTGGCTGCGAATCTGCACCCCGGAGTTGAGCGTGGGGTCGACCTTGAATTCATATTCGAGGACGAAGTCGCCGTAGGTCTTGCCGGTGCAGAGAAACGAATTGGGCGTGTCGGCGACGCTCGTGCCCACGATTTCGTCGCCCTCCACGGCGAACTTAGCGGATCCACCACGTTGGACCCAACCGGTGAGCTCGCGGTCCGCGAGCAGATTCACGGCGGGTGGCGCGGGTGCTTCCCAGTTCCACTGGGTTTTGTCGAACGGGTAATTCTTGGCGTAGAAGTCCGGGGGCAGCGGTTTGCCGCGGATGATGAAGTCGGCGAAGTCAAACAACGCCGTCCAATCCTCCGTATTCTGGTTGTGGCCGCCGGCGCGGAAGTGATGGCCGATTTTTTCGGGCACACCGAGGAACTTATAGACCTCCTTGGCTGCTTCGGTGGTTCGCTGGGAATTCTTCGGATTAGCCCACCAGTCCTCAGTGCCGTCGGCGCTCAACAGCCCGCGCGGCGCCATGAGGGCTTTGAGCGTGTGTAGATCGAAGGGGAGTCGGGTTTCTTGTCCGCGAAATGTGTTTAACTCTGGCGCGAACCAGTAGGGGAACGACCGGGTGATCTTCGAGAGTGATTCGGCGATGCCCTCATCTTTGTAGGCGCCGCCGAAGTCGCCAAAGCGAAAATTTCCGCTCCCGCCAGCTCCGGAGCCGTTCGGCACGGCGAGGGCGATGCGTTCGTCCATGATTCCTGCGAGCAGAGCGGTCTTGCCGCCGCGAGAGTGGCCGGTGACGACGATGCCCTTTGGGTCGACGTAAGGCTGGGTTTCAAGCCAGTCGATGATGACGGAGTTACCCCACGACCAGCACATGATGGTCTCCCAAGAGTAGTCGGGGAAAGCTTCTTGAGCGGGATAGCGGTTGTTGGTTTTGCTTTTGGGGCCACTTTGATCTTCATCCAGTTGGGTGCGGTTGTAGGAGATCACGATGTAGCCCCGCTTTGCCGCCATCTCCGTCTGCGGAGGTTCGGCGCGGCGGTCGTTTCGGATTACCACAGGAAAAGGGCCTTCGCCGGGCGGGATGAACATGCCGGCATCGAACGAGAAGACTTTCCCGCTGGGCGCGTGCACGGTGAATTTAAGGGTGCGGGTGGAGCCAGTGCCCGAGACCTCCACGTCCACGTGCTTCGGTGTAGGCGGCCTGAATCCGAACAAATAGTGTTGGATCATGGCTTTGAGATACTCGCGCTGTTTGCCCCAATCGGCGGCAGTCTGCACCCGGGAACCATCCTCCATAATGAAGGGGTCGGGGAGGGTCTCAATGACGGGCAGTTGGTTTACGGTGCGGAAAGCGTATTTTCCTTCGTTGGCGTGTAGCCCTACGCATGAGAGTAATGTAAGCAATATGAGGTAAGCGTGTTTCATGGTCGATTTTGCCTAGATCCGGGGGTTGAGAGTTTAGGTAACAATATCGTTCCTTCCCAAGGTGTAGGATTCGTCAGGTTGCGGGGTGATCAAAACCAGACTTGATAAAGCAGATGGAACGATGCGGCATCTATTGTGCCATTTCGCGGGTGGCCGCCAAGTGATTTCTCGCACGAGGGAACAGCGGTTCCGACAACCGTGCGGCTTGCGCTGTGCAAGTGCGAAATCATTCCACCCGCTCCGCTCTGCACTGTGGCCGCCTTGTCTGTTGACACGTAGTAATCAGGCGCAAGCGTGCCCGGCCCACACCCCATCTGGCTAAGTAGTCCACTATCATAATGAGCCTTCGCACTCTCCTTGGTATATGACACGCCTGTCATCTAAACTTGCTTCGGGCTTCTTCGCTATCGCGTGTGTGGCGGTGGCCGCCAATGCCGCCGTCATCACCAAGAACATGGTCACCGACTACGGCATGCAGGCTGCGAATGCGAAGCCCGCCATCGACACGGCCGTCGCGGCCGCGAAGTCCTACTTGGCCGCGAATCCGAACGACGAGGTCGTGCTCTATTTCCCGGCGGGCACTTGGAATGTCGATAATTCGTCGGGAGGCGCCGGCATCAACATCGGTTCGCTGGCCGCCGGCAAGATCACCTTGCGTGGAGAGTCCAGTTCGCTGACCAAGCTCGTCTTTTTCAAGCACGACGAAAATGGAATTCTCATCTTCCGATCGGACTACGTGACGGTTGAAAGAATGCACCTCACTAGGCCGATCAGCTACTCGTCCCAAGGTGATGTGGTATCAACGGCCAACGGGGTCGTCCGCATGAGACCGCACGCCGGTTTCCTCGACCCCATCACGTATCGGAGCCTGTTGAGTTCCACCACGCACGAGACCGTGCTTGTTCCATTTGACGGGGATGCGATGAATCCGATCGTGAGCGCTGCGAGCCCCAAGATGACGTTCACCAGCATCACAGACGTCGGGGGCGGCCTCTACGATTTCACGACCACGGGAACACAATGGCGGAACCTCGTCCCCGGGCAGAAGATCGCGATGAAATGCAAGGGCGGCGCCAGTGCGATTTTCGGACAGCTGTCGGACTACACGACGATTCAGGATATCCGGATCACCAACAGTTCCGGCAATGGTGTCTGGATGCGAAACGGTGATCACCAGATCATGCGCAGAATCACGGTAGATAGAGGTGATCCGATCAACGGAGTTTTGCCGTTCCTCTCGCAGCCTAGCGATGGGCTGCACGCGTGGTTTAATCAGGGTGGGGGCGACATTCTCATTGAAGATAATACCATTATCGGGCCCGCGGACGACGGGATTGCCGTCATCAGCACCGATGCCACCTACACGCCCGGGTTGTATGCGACGAACATCATTATCCGCAACAACACGGTGCGCATGGGCCTGGCGCGCAGCATCATTTTGAACATGTCGGACGGAGCCCAGATTCATGGGAACACGCTCAGCTCCATCTCGATGCAGGGGATTCTCATCAATGGAGCGAAGAACACCTTGGTTTATAATAATTCGTTCGTCGACAATCGCATCGGGCAAGCAATCAGGCTCGAGAGAGAAACGGTCACGACGACGACCGGCGGTAGTTACAACTACAATCCCGCCGGGAATATCATTCAGGGCAACGTTTTCGATCAGGCCAGCAAGGACACGCATCTCATCCTAGTGAGAAACGCGACCAATACCACGGTTGATGGCAACTATGTGTCGTCTTGGTCCAATGTGGCGGGCTACACAGGATCGGGAGTGAATCTGGTTAATCCCGCTCCGCTGCTGTATGCGACGAGCAGCACGACGATTACAGGGAGTAACTATCTGGTGGCATTGCCCGGGAATTCAATGCCGCTAGTCAGTTCATCCGCGAGCAGTGGGATTACCGCTAATTGGGCGGTGAATCGGGCGCCTCAGTTTACTGCCACCCCATTAAACAAAGCGACGGCGACGGAGACCTCGGGCTACAGCGCCAGCATCAGTGGCAGTGCGACCGATTTGGATAGCGGTCAATCCTTGTCCTATAGTTTGGTGAGTGGACCCTCTTGGCTGGCTGTAGCTTCAAGCGGCGAACTCTCGGGAACTCCGAGCACCAGCGATATTGGTGCGAATCAGTGGACGGTGCAGGTATCCGATGGCTACACTGCGGCCACTGCGACACTTAACATCGCGGTGCAATCGGCCTTTGACGGCTGGGCGAACGGCAGCACCACTTTCAGCGCCGATGGCAATAACGATGGGCTCGCCGATGGGCTTGCTTGGCTCTTGAGCTCAGCTTCGCCTTCGCAAAACGCTCGCGCACTGCTGCCGGAGAACAGCTTCAGCGGCGGTGACCTTCTGGTTTCGTTTTCGTGTCTCGTGCCCGCCAAGCGCGGGGCCGTCACTCTGAAACTGGAATACAGCAAAGATCTCGGGATCGCTGATCCTTGGAGCAACCATAGCATCGAAGTTCCGGCAACGAGCAGCACCGTCAGTGGCGTCGGTTTCGTCGTCACGCCCGTCGTGGACGCCGACTACCAGCAAGTGCAGGCGACGATTCCGGCGGCTGTCTTCAGCGGCACCGGTCGCATCTTCGTCCGCCTCTCAGCCGAAGCCAGCGCGCTCTGACCCGTCGGTCAGCTGCAGGCCTCATAACGGGCCTGAATAATTCATCAGCAGTCACGGCGGTTTTCTATCTGTGCCTGGCGAAGCACGTGAGACCATGCGAGTCTAGGTGACTCCGAGAAATTCGCAGCTTCATTTTTGTCGCACTGAAGACGTAGCAAAATCCTCCCTGCCAAAGAATTATGGCGCGATGGCATAATGGGCCAACGCCGCAGCTTGCGATGGCGCTGGGAAGAGAAATCGGCGCAAGGGTTTCTGGAGTCATTGGCGCACCTGCCCTCTGCCACTCGGCCGAGAATACCATTTTTACTAAGAGCAAATTCCCCTTACTAGATTACGTAACAAGAAAATGAGCCGCCAACCGATTGACCGGTTGGAGGAATGTAATCAGGTCTGGCTAGTTAGGTCACCCCCCAAAAAAAGCGCGAACTGCCCCGCAGCTTCGAAAGCCCAATCCCCCCCCCATGAAATCCCTGCCCCTGAGATTCATCTCGTGCGTGCTCGCGTTGCTGAGCATGGCCAGCGCGGCCAGCGCCGCCGTCATCACCAAGAACATGGTCACCGAC
>JACCDO010638697.1_pt1 | contig 13078 bp, 9 predicted proteins | sample 7446101 | NCBI WGS metagenome assembly JACCDO01 (sample SAMN15323440, study PRJNA562643) | freshwater metagenome | isolation source: river surface water | place: USA:Blue River Watershed | collected 2017-08-16
CCAAGCATTAAACCAACAATGATCGAAGCGCCAGTTAGCACTGCGCCTGCATCAGAAAAGCTGACTACATCATTAATGTTTGCAACATCGTGTACTAAGTAACGAAGACCTAGAACTATTGCAACAACTGGAAGAGTGGTCAACAGCAAACGCCATTTAGCCATTTGGTTATCCTTTATTTTTTAGGACGGGTATTCAACAAGTTCGATGAGTACGCCGCCAGTGTATTTCGGGTGAATAAAGTTTATCCGCGTTCCATTTGAGCCCTTTTTTTGCGTAGGGTATACCGAACTAATTTGGGAATCAGCTAAAGATTTCATCGCTTGCTCGAGGTTGCTTACTCGAAGGGCAAGTTGCTGCATTCCTTCACCATGTTTTGAGATAAATTTTCCGATAGTTGATTCTGTATTTGTAGACGCTAGAAGTTGAATCTTGCTGCCATCCTGAAATTCCAACATGGCTTCTTCAAGATCCTGTTCAGCGTTAATTTCGCGTGAATGAAGTTCGGCGCCAAAATTTTCTTGCCAAAATAAGATTGCCTGATCAAGATCTTTAACAGCTAGGCCAACGTGGTCCACGCCAATTACCAAGTCCTTTATGACTTCTTGCGGTGCTGGCATTTGAACCCCTAATTCAATCGCTAAAGTGACAGTAGGGGATTTTCCTTAACATTTGCAATTTTTCGATTAGGGGCGCATACAGATGTCAGTAATTGTTGGTGGCTCACGCACAGCAATTGGCCGTTTATTAGGAAGTCTGAAAGATTTCTCGGCTACTGACCTAGGTGGCTTTGCGATTAAAGGTGCTTTAGAAAAATCAGGCGTCAAAGCAAGTGACGTTGACTACGTAATTATGGGTCACGTGCTTCAAGCAGGCGCTGGTCAAATGACCGCTCGCCAAGCAGCAATTAAAGCTGGCATCGGGATGGATGTTCCAGCCTTAACTATTAACAAAGTTTGTCTCTCTGGAATCAATGCAATTGCACTTGCGGATCAGTTAATTCGAGCCGGTGAAGTGGATGTTGTCGTTGCAGGTGGCATGGAAAGTATGTCTCAAGCACCTCATCTATTAGTTGGCAGTCGCGAAGGTGTTAAGTATGGCGATTGGAATATGAAAGATTCCATGACCCTTGATGGACTTTACTGTTCAATTGATCAATTAGGCATGGGCGAAGCCACTGAGCGCTACAACGCTAAATATTCTTATGTAACCAGAAATGCTCAAGATGAGTTTTCCGCTAAATCTCATCAATTAGCAGCTGCTGCAACAACAAAGGGAATTTTCGATGATGAAATTACTCCGGTTGAAATTCCGCAGCGCAAGGGAGAGCCAATAGTTTTCAAAACTGACGAAGGCATCCGTGCTCAAACAACTACTGAAACTCTAGGTGCATTGAAGCCAGCATTTGCAAAAGAAGGCACAATTACAGCTGGTTCATCGTCACAAATTTCAGATGGCGCGGCGGCAGTAATTGTGATGAGCGAAGCCAAAGCAAAAGAGCTTGGACTACCAATCTTGGCTCACATTGAAGCCCATGGAATGGTTGCTGGACCAGATGCATCATTGCAAGCTCAGCCTGCAAATGCGATCAAAAAAGCTTGCGACAAAGCTGGCGTGAAAGTTGCAGATCTTGATCTGCTGGAAATTAATGAAGCATTTGCCGCGGTATCACTTGTCAGTATTAATGAACTTGGCGTCACTGCCGAAAAAGTCAATGTAAATGGCGGGGCTATCGCACTTGGTCACCCAATTGGAATGTCTGGCGCCAGAATTGTGTTGCATTTAGCAAATGAACTTAAACGTCGTGGTGGCGGTCTTGGCGCTGCTGCACTTTGTGGTGGTAGCGGACAAGGTGACGCCCTTGTTATTCGCGTACCGTAATCAATAAAGAACTCGTGGAGTAATTAAGTGAATCAAAATCCAATGCGCAATTTGCAAGGTGCTGTAGATCTAGGTGCACTGGCTGCTGCCCGCGAAGCTCAAAGTAAAGCGGCTCAAGTAGAAGTAACTAAACAGGCAAACCCACTTGCTGCCCAAGTCATAATCGATGTAACTACACCGGAATTTGAAAACTTAGTTATTAAGCAATCTGCAACAGTTCCAGTTGTTATTGACCTATGGGCAACTTGGTGTGGTCCATGTAAACAACTTTCACCAGTACTTGAACAACTTGCTCTTGAATACAACGGAAAATTTGTTCTAGCCAAAATTGATGTTGATGCTGAACCGCAGATCAGTGCAGCATTTCAAGTTCAATCGATTCCAACTGTGTTTGTGGCAATCGGTGGGCAAGTCGCACCACTTTTCCAGGGTGCTCAGCCATACCCACAAGTTAAGCAAGTAATTGATGCCGTGCTTGAACAAGCAAAGCAATTAGGTGTGAGCGGAAATGTTGCAGGAGATCAAGTAGAAGAAACAGAAGCCCCAGTAATTTCTGATCCAAGATTTGATGCTGCTGAAATGGCACTGGAACAAGGCGATTGGGATGGCGCAATTGCTGCTTACCAATTAGTTCTAGCCTCAACACCTAATGATGCGATCGCAAAAATTGGTTTACTAAATGTGCAATTGCTAAAACGTATGGATGGTGTTGATTTCGAAGTGGCGATGAATACCAGCGCATCTGATCTTGAATCCCAGTTAACCGCAGCTGACGCACAATTTTTAATGAATGATTTTGCTGGAGCATTCAACAGATTAATTGAATTAGTTAAGGCAACTGCTGGCAAAGAGCGCGAACAAGTTCGAGATCGCCTAGTTGAGCTATTTGAAATTGCAGGTCCAACAGATTCTGCTGTTGTTCGCGGCAGAACCGCACTTGCTAACGCACTTTTCTAATTAGAAATTAATCTTGCACATACCAACAAGTAGCTAGCGGTGGCAAAGTAACTAAAGCACTGGCTGGCTTTCCGTAGTAGTCACCAGCAGTTGGATCAAGGTAATCAACATTTCCCACACCAGAGCCGCCGTATTTAAGATCATCAGTGTTTAAAACTTGGTGCCACTTTCCAGTTTTTGGAAGTGGAAGCTGATACTTTTCTCGAACAACTGGAGAGAAGTTCGTTACTGAAACAAATACTTTGCCGTCATGGCCATGCCGTGCCCAGGCAAAGACGTTGTTTGCTGAATCATCACCGATTAACCATTCGAATCCGCCTGGTTCATTATCGCGCTGCCAAAGTGCTGAAGTCGTGCGATAAATGTGGTTCATTTCTTTAATGACGCTTTGAAGTCCACGGTGTGGTTCATATTCAGTTAAATGCCAATCCAAACTCTTTGATTCAGACCATTCATCCGGTTGACCAAATTCAGTTCCCATGAAGATCAGTTGTTTGCCAGGATGTGCCCACATAAATGACAAATAAGCACGAACGTTAGCTAATTTCTGCCAGTGGTCACCAGGCATTCGCCCGTAAAGTGAACCCTTGCCGTGGACTACTTCGTCATGACTAATCGGAAGAATAAAGTTCTCACTCCACGCATAGACAAGTGAGAAAGTCATCATGCCATGGTGATACATGCGATGCACAGGGTCTTCCTTAATGTATTCAAGCGAGTCGTGCATCCACCCCATGTTCCACTTGTAACCAAAGCCAAGCCCACCAAATTCAGTTGGGGAAGTAACACCTGACCATGCAGTTGATTCTTCAGCGATCATCACCGCACCTGGCACACGGCCATAAACAGTTGCAGTTACTTCTTGCAAGAACTGAACAGCTTCTAAGTTTTCCCTGCCACCCTTAACATTTGGTTCCCATTGCCCATCTTCGCGGGAGTAATCCAAATAAAGCATTGATGACACTGCATCAACTCGAAGTCCATCGATGTGAAATTCAGTTAGCCAATAAAGTGCATTGGCCACAAGAAAGTTGCGAACTTCATTTCGCCCAAAATCAAAAACTAAAGTTCCCCAGTCCGGATGTTCGCCACGTTTTGGATTGGCGTGTTCGTAGAGCGCACTGCCATCGAATCTGGCTAACGCCCAATCATCTTTAGGGAAGTGAGCTGGGACCCAGTCCATGATCACGCCAATTTCAGCCAGGTGGCAGGCATCAACTAGATGTCTAAATTCATCTGGATTACCAAAGCGTGCCGTTGGTGCGTAGTAAGAAGTGACTTGGTATCCCCATGATGGTGCGTATGGATGTTCGGCAACTGGCATGAATTCAATGTGCGTGAAGCCATGTTCCTTTACATAGTCAACAAGTTTCTTTGAAAGTTCAAGGTAATTAAGTCCTGGCATCCACGAACCAAGGTGCACCTCATAAATACTCATTGCTTGGTCATGTGGGTTTACTTGGCGTCGCTTATCCATCCAAACGTCGTCTTGCCAGCTGTAATTAGAACTGAAAACTTTAGAAGCATTGGCTGGTGGAACTTCAGTGGCATATGCCATCGGATCTGATTTTGTTCGCCAATTACCATCGCGACCAAGAATGGAAAATCGATAGAGAGTTCCTGGGATAACAAGGGGAATAAAAATTTCCCAAACGCCACTTGATCCCATGGATCGCATAGGCGTTGCAAGGCCATCCCAATGATTGAAGTCACCGATAACGCGAACACCTTGAGCATTTGGCGCCCAAACTGAAAAACGAATGCCGATCACACCTTGGTGGGTCATTGCATGAGCGCCAAGGAAATTCCAAAGCTGTTCATGTCGACCTTCACCGAATAAATGCAGATCCATTTCACCAATAGTTGGTGAGAAGCGATAAGGATCTTCCGCGGCCATTTCGCCGTCACCGTAATCAACAACAAGTGAATACTGAGGAATGGTTGAACCAGCTACTCGGCCGATCCAAACACCACGGTATTCATGCGCTAAAGAATGACGCTGACCATTTATTAATACTGAAACGGACTTAGCCCATGGTCGAAGGACTCGGATAACAATTCCATGGCCATCAGGGTGTGGGCCAAGAATTGAGTGCGGATCATGATGCCATCCATCAACGACTTGATCAAGAACTTCGGTTGGTACTTTATGTGTAGCCACTTTGGTTACCTTGAAATCTTTTTGCTCAGAATAATCGCGCAATTAGCGGATGGATCAAGTTGGAAGGCACTGTGTTCAGACAGCGTATAAGTGTCACCAGATAATTCATCTTTCATCTGAACGTGATCTTGCCAGCCTAAACCAAGGGCCGGCATATCAAAGTGGATAGCTGTTGCCTGGCTAACAAATGGATCAAGAGTAATGATCACAATTACTAAATCATCGCTGTCGCGCTTTGAGTAACAGATAACTTGATCTGAGTCGACACGATGGAAAGTTAAATTTCGAAGTTGTTGAAGTGCAGGATGGGCACGCCGGATCTTATTTAATTGGCCGATAAATGGTGCAAGTGAGTTACCACTGGCAAGTGCGCCATCCCAGTCGCGGTTTTTAAATTCGTATTTTTCTGAAAAGTAGTATTCCTCAGCGCCAGGTTTTGTTGGCCGATTTTCATAAAGTTCATATCCGGCATAGACACCCCAAGTTGGTGACATCGTTGCGCCAAGTGCTGCTCTAATTGCAAAAGCTGGCCGACCACCATTTTGTAAGTAGGTAGGCAAAATATCAGGGGTATTAACAAAGAAGTTAGGGCGCATGTAACTAGAAGCACTACCGGAAAGTTCATTTAAATACTCTTCAAGTTCCCACTTTGAGTTACGCCAAGTGAAGTAGGTGTAGCTCTGCTGGAAACCAACTTCGGCAAGAGCGCGCATCATTGCTGGGCGCGTGAATGCCTCCGCCAAGAAAATTACATCTGGATCTGTGGCATTAATTCGAGCAATTAGCCATTCCCAGAAAGCAACTGGTTTGGTGTGCGGGTTATCAACGCGGAAGATGCGCACACCAAGCTTCATCCAATGTCTAACAACTCGCTCAACCTCGGCATAGATGCCTTCAGGGTCAAGATCGAAATTAATTGGATAAATGTCTTGATACTTTTTTGGTGGATTTTCAGCGTATGCAATTGAGCCATCGGCGCGCTGAGTAAACCATTTTGGATTTGATTTAACCCACGGATGATCAGGACTTGCTTGCAATGCAAGGTCTAATGCAATTTCAATATTTAATTTGTTAGCTGCTTTAACAAATTCGACAAAATCCTTTTCCGTTCCAAGATCTGGATGAATCGCATCATGGCCGCCATCTTTGCCACCGACCGCCCAAGGTGAACCTGGATCATTTGGTCCAGGCGTCAAAGTATTATTTGGACCTTTGCGATGAGAGGTACCAATTGGATGAATTGGTGGCAAATACAAAACATCAAAGCCCATATCAGCAACTGCTTGAAGTCGCTTCGTTGCAGTTGTGAATGTTCCACTTTGCCAAGTGCCATCAGCTTTTTGTTTAGCACCCTCACTTCGTGGGAAGAATTCATACCAAGCGCCATAAAGTGCACGCTTGCGTTCAACTAGAAGTTTGTAGGGACCATAAGTGGAAACTAATTCACGAATTGGGTATTTAAGTAACACTGAAAGAAAATCTGGGTCTTCAATTATTTGTTGGCGCTTTGCTGGAGAAATTGTCTTATCGATTATCGAATTTGCGACTTTGGTGATTAGTTTTGCATCATCACCGGATGCAATCCCTGCAGCTTTTGCCAGCAAAATTGAACCTTCGGTGAATTCAAGTTCGACATCGACATTTGCTGGAATTTTCACATGAATGTGGTGTAGCCAAGTATCAACTGGGTCACCCCAGGCTTCGATGCGATAAGTCCAAAGCCCTTCACTGTTTGGTCTGATGTAGGCCGTGTAGCGATCAGTACCCTCGCCAACCAAATTAAGCCTGGTTCTAGAAAAATCCTTTCCAGCTGGATCGGTTAAAACTACTTCACCAGTAACGCTGTCATGGCCTTCACGAAATACAGTTGCAGCAATTAGTAGTTCTTCATCGACAACTGCTTTAACTGGCCTTAGACCGCCGCTAACAAGTGGCCATATATCCAAAACCGGGATGCGCCCAATAGTGCCCGAGGTTTGCTTGTGTACCACATAACAACCGTAGCGATTTGGGTACTTGTATGCCTAATAAGTTATGGAAATGATGCGCTGTTTAAGTAACTAGCGAGCGGTAATCATCCAAAGGGCACTAGACCATGGCTTAAGTTCCACAGTTGTGCCAGGTTCAATGTGATCAAAACTTTCCCAGCCACGCTCATCTTCAGTGTTAAACATTAATCTGTAGCTAGAAGCAAATTGCCCACCAGGCAAAGTCACGGCAACTGCTTCACTGCCTGAATTTAGGAAAAAATAAAACCCGTTGTCAACAACGTCAACGTTGATGCCATCTGAGATAGCCCCAGCCAAATACATGCCGATCGCTCGGGTTTCAGAAGATTCCCAGTTGTCAGGTGTGAATTCTGTTGCATCGCCATTGAACCAAGCAATATCAGGAACGTTTACGTAATCGATGTTTTCACCTTTTAAGTAACCGCTTCGCTGGAATACTTTGTGTTCTTGGCGAATACGAATTAGGTGAGTGGTGAATGCAAGTAAATCATTTTGCCAAGGCTCTAAAAACCAGTTGTGCCAAGAAATTTCGTTGTTTTGGCAATAAGCATTGTTATTACCTTTTTGGGTGCGACCCATTTCATCGCCAGCCAAAATCATCGGAATGCCCGCACTCAAAATAGTTGTGGCAAGCAGGTTACGAATCTGGCGATGGCGATGAGCATTTATTGCCACATCCTTAGTTTCACCTTCAACACCGCAGTTCCATGAACGGTTGTTATTAGTGCCATCGCGGTTTTCTTCGCCGTTGTCCAGATTGTGTTTGTCGTTATAAGTAACTACATCGCGAAGTGTGAAGCCATCATGGGCGGTAACAAAGTTAACTGAAGCATGGGATCCACCAACTTGATCCCAATACATGTCACCAGATCCTGTTAGTCGCCAACCAAGTTCTGAAACGCCGTCACTTAAGCCACGCCAGAAATCACGAACACAATCGCGGAATTGATCGTTCCATTCACTCCATGGAGCCGGGTATGAACCAACCTGGTATCCACCAGTGCCAACATCCCATGGCTCTGCAATTAGCTTCACATTTCGCAGAACAGGATCTTGGGTAACTGCCGTTAAGAAAGCACCTTCAAGGTCAACTTCATGTGACGAATTGCGAGTTAGCGCGCTAGTTAAATCAAAACGGAAACCATCAACATGCATTTCAGTTACCCAGTAACGAAGTGAATCCATGATCAATCGAAGTGTTTGTGGGTGACTTGCTCGAACAGTGTTCCCGCAACCAGTTGAATCCCAGTAGTGAGCTTGGTCATCTGCGATCAAGTGATAATAAGCAATGTTGTCAAAACCACGCAATGAAAGTGTTGGACCTTGTTCATTACCTTCAGGGGTGTGGTTGTAAACCACATCCAAAATAATTTCTAAACCAGCTCGGTGGTATGCCTTAACCATGTCGCGAAATTCGCGAACTTGATCGCCAGTTGTTGAGCCAGATGCGTAACCTGCATGCGGGGCAAAGAAGCCAAGGGTGTTGTAACCCCAGTAGTTCTGTTGGCCACGGTGCAAAAGGAAAGTCTCACTAACGAAATGCTGGATTGGTAGAAGTTCAACTGAAGTCACACCCATGTTTTTGATGTGGGCTATTACTGAAGGGTGCGCCATACCTGCGTAAGTTCCGCGTTCATGTTCTGGCACATCAGGATGCGTCTTAGTTACCGAAGCTAGATGGGCCTCATATATAACTGTGTTGGCTAGCGGGATGCGTGGTTGAACATCGCCTTCCCAGTCGTAATTATCGACCACAACAACACTGTTTGGAACATACGGGCTGCTATCAAGAGAATTAAATAATGTGCTGTCACTACCAACGTGGCCAAATATTGCTTCGTGGTGTTTAAGTTCACCAGTGATTGCTTTTGCGTATGGATCAACTAAAAGTTTGGCGGGGTTAAAACGTAACCCCTTTTCCGGACTCCATTGACCATGAACGCGATAACCATAACGTTGACCGTGGCCGACATCGGAAACAAATCCGTGGTAAACACCTTTTGTAAAACCTGGAAGATCTATGTTCCAGTGCGCGCCATTTTCATCTAGTAAACAAAGTTCAACACGATCAGAATCTGGTGCCCACACCGCAAAGTTAACGCCACCTTCAATAGGTGTTGCGCCAAGTGGTTCAGGCAAGCCGGCTTGGATACCGCGCATTACCGACCACCTTCATATCTACGTTGTTGTGAGTCAACAAGACACTATCCTGCCGAATAATTAGATGAAATTTAGGCATGACATAGGTATCTGGCTAGTCTTATTTATATGTATGAATTTCTTTCTCTAGAACATCATGGTTCAGTGGGTTTAATCCGCCTTGATCGACCAAAGATGAATGTGCTTAATCGCGCAATGCAAGAAGAAATTCGACAGGTAAGCCAAGAAGTTAATTCAAATCCAGATGTGCGTTCAGTGATTTTTTATGGTGGCGAAAAATCATTTGCAGCAGGTGCTGACATTAAAGAGATGATCAATTGGACCAAAGAGGATGCAATTCGCGAAACTCCTGGGTTACAGGAATGTTTTAATGCAGTTGCAAATATTTCAAAACCCACAATCGCTGCGATTACAGGTTACGCACTTGGCGGAGGATTTGAATTAGCACTTAGTTGCGATTTAAGAATTGCTGCAAGTGATTCACAAGTTGGCCTGCCAGAAGTTTTACTAGGTGTTATTCCTGGCGCTGGTGGAACACAGCGATTAACTCGACTTGTTGGAACAGCTAAGGCCAAGGATCTAATTTTCACTGGACGATTCGTGCCAGCAAATGAAGCACTAACTCTTGGTTTGGTTAACGAGGTAGTTGCACCCGGAGAATTGCTTGATCGAGCCCTTGCCCTTGGCACCCAACTTGCCCTTGGGTCTACCTCAGCATTGCTTGCAGCAAAGAAAGCAATTGATGAAGGCGGCGCGCAGGATCTGACTTCGGGACTTAAAACCGAGGCAAAATTATTCGCTGAATTATTCGGAAGTCCAGATCAACAGATCGGAATGACTTCATTTGTCGAAAATGGACCAGGTAAGGCCGACTTTAGTTAACTGCCCGTGATTTCGGCCACGAACAACGTTGATAACATCAAGTTGTAATTAACTGGTTACGGGTAACCGGTTGAAAATTGGGAGTTAACACTTTGAAAATTTGTGTTTGCGTTAAGCAAGTTCCAGATAGCTGGGCTGAAAAGAAACTATCTACTTCGGATAAAACGCTAGATCGCGCTGCTGCTGATCGCGTGGTTAATGAACTTGATGAATATGCCGTAGAAGAAGCACTAAAGATTGTTGAAGCCGGTGGCGGGGAAGTAACTATTCTTTCTGTTGGCCCTGCCGAGGCAGCCGATAGTGTTCGCAAAGCAATCTCGATGGGCGCAGCTGCAGGTATTCACGTTGTTGATGACGCAATGCATGGCTCTGATGCAGTAGCAACCTCACTTGTGATTGCTGAAGCGCTTAAAGATCGTGGCTTTGATTTGATCATGTTTGGTAGCGAATCAACAGATGCTCGCATGAGCGTTGTTCCAGCAATGGTGGCTGCACGACTTGGATTACCACAGATGACTTTTGCAAAGAAAGTTGATATTTCAGGCAACGAAATAACCATTCAGCGAGTAACTGATTATGGCTATGACGAAGTTAAATCAACACTTCCAGCAGTCGTTTCAGTGGTTGAAAAAATTAACGAACCTCGTTACCCATCATTTAAAAACATCATGGCTGCAAAGAAAGCTCCGATGGAAACAGTTTCACTTTCAGATTTAGGTGTTGCTGGAAGTTCAGTTGGCCTTGGCGCGGCTTGGACCAAAGTTGAAGCTTTCGCTGATCGTCCAGCTAAAGCAGCTGGTACCAAAATCGAAGATGATGGTAATGGCGCAGCAAAAATTGAAGAATTCTTAGTCGCACAGAAGTTCGTATAGGGGTAGTCATGTCAGATGTATTAGTACTAGTCGAACACACTAAAGGCGAAGTTAAAAAAGTTTCATTAGAGCTTCTTGCGATGGCCGCTAAAGTAGGCACACCAGTTGCAGTCGCACTTGGACCTGGTGCCGATGCAACAGTTGCTGCACTTGGCGATTATGGTGCAAAGAAAGTTTTTGTCGACTCTTCAGATGTTTATGCAAATGAAATCGTTGTTCCTGCGGTAACTGCATTAACCAAGTTGGTTAGCGAAAACTCACCGTCAGCTGTGCTAATTCCGTCATCGGGTAACGGAAAAGAAATTGCCGCTAGATTAGCGCTGGCTTGCAACAGTGGTGTGATCACTGATGCTTCAGATATCGCAGCAGATGGCTCAATTACGCAAAATATTTTTGGTGGCGCGACGATTGTTACTGCAAAGGTAACTACCGGTACTCCGATAATTACAGTGCGAGTAAATTCAATTCCTCCTGTTGCAGGTGGCGGATCAGCCGAAGTTGTTAACTTAAGTGTTGATCATCAGCCAGCAACAACGACAGTTACAAATCGTGTTGCTGTTGAAAAGAGCGGTCGTCCAGATTTATCTGAAGCCGAGGTTGTTGTTTCTGGTGGACGCGGCGTAGCTAGTGAAGATGGCTTCAAGAGTGTTATCGAACCACTTGCAGATGCACTTGGCGCAGCCGTTGGTGCGTCGCGCGCTGCAACGGATGCTGGTTGGTACCCGCATCAATTCCAAGTAGGCCAAACCGGCAAGACGGTTTCACCACAGCTGTATTTCGCTAATGGCATATCTGGTGCAATCCAGCACCGCGCAGGTATGCAAACCTCAAAGACTGTTGTTGTGGTTAACAAAGATCCAGAAGCACCGATCTTTGACCTTGCAGACTTTGGCGTTGTTGGTGACTTAAATACTGTGTTGCCAGATTTAACTGCTCGAATTAAGGGCCGTAAGTAACTTTTCGCTAAAAGTTGCCTACCTATTAAATAGGTAGAATTTACGAGTGGCGTACTTAGATCACGCTGCAACCACACCGATGTATCCGGAAGTTGCAGCGACTATGGCTAAATTACTGACGGAATCTGGCAATCCGTCATCTTTGCATGCCTCCGGTCGCAAAGCACGTCGCCAAGTTGAAGAAGCCCGTGAACAAGTTGCCAAAGCTTTAGGGTGCCGTCCAGCTGAAGTTATTTTCACTTCAGGTGGAACTGAAGCTGACAACATTGCACTTAAAGGCATCGCCTGGGATCAGCGAGATAAAGATCCAAAGCGAACCAGAATCTTAATCAGCGCAATTGAACACCATGCAATCTTGGATCCTGCTCATTGGCTAAATGACCACGAAGGTTTTGAAGTTCAATACATTCCAGTTACGCAAACCGGCATGGTTACGCCAGAAGCATTACTTAAAACGATTAATAATGATTTTGAATCGGTCGCATTAGTTAGTGTCATGTTGGCTAACAATGAAGTAGGTACCGTCAATGATATTGCCGAACTTGTAAACGTAATTTCCGGTAAAGGAATTCGCTTTCACACCGATGCGGTCCAAGCACCAAATTGGCTAGATGTGAACTTCGATGAACTTGGCGTTTGTGCAATGTCGGTATCCGGTCACAAAGTTGGCGGTCCACACGGTGTTGGTGCAGTAATCATGAGCCGCGATTGCACGGTGACACCACTTATTCATGGTGGTGGACAAGAACGTGATGTTAGATCAGGAACGCTCGATGTTCCTGCCATTGTGGCTTTTGCCCACGCGCTTCAAATTTCATCAGATAACAGAGTGGATCAAGTTTCCAGAATTACAAAACTTCGCGATGACCTTGTTGCCAAAGTCAAGGAACTAATTCCAGATGCAATTTACAACGGAGACACTACGCATCGCCTTGCAAACAATGCTCACTTCACATTTCCAGGTTGCTTAGGGGATTCGTTATTGATGCTGCTTGATGCTCAAGGAGTTGAAACCTCAGTAGGGTCAGCCTGCAGCGCAGGTGTGCCACAGCCGTCGCATGTTTTGTTAGCGATGGGTGCCGATGAAGATTCAGCTCGCTGCACACTTCGTTTCACCCTTGGGCACAATTCAACTAATCAAGATATTGCAGATTTGATTGCCCAATTACCAAGTGCGGTTGAGCGCGCTAAACGCGCTGG
>JACCDO010085021.1_pt1 | contig 13077 bp, 17 predicted proteins | sample 7446101 | NCBI WGS metagenome assembly JACCDO01 (sample SAMN15323440, study PRJNA562643) | freshwater metagenome | isolation source: river surface water | place: USA:Blue River Watershed | collected 2017-08-16
AAAGGTTGAACAAAACCCTACCCATTTCCACCTTTGAAAAGGTTGAACAAAACCCTACCCATTTCCACCTTTGAAAAGGTTGAACAAAACCCTAATCATTATTTTCCTCCTTTCTCTACGTTATAAAACAGTTATCACAAAGTAAGCGATTTCAATAAAATTGATTTTTTATTTATTATGCAAAGGCGTAGACAAAATTTTATTACCATATGACAGAAGCACTATTATATACTATTTATGATGTAATTGGTTACATAACAGCATTCATAGTTTGTTACTATATTACTATTACAACGGACTAAAATAAAATTGATAAATTTATACAAAATATAAATTTAATACACAATTAAAATGAACACTAGTGAAATGAATACTATAGTTAATCCATTATTAGAAGTAAATAATAACGTCAATTTAAAAGAAGAACCGAGTCCACATCGAGAAAAAAGAGATATTTTAACCGCCGAAGAAAAATTTAAATTGATGAAAGAAATAGAAATTAAAACTGAAAATAAAATGAAAGAGCTTTATCAAAGTGGCCAATTGCTACCTCCATTACCAATTGCTTTAGGCGCAATAGATATAACTCCTGAAGTAGGTAAACAACAAATGAATCTATTAGAAAAAACTATGCAGATTGGATCGGATGAATTTAAACAAAAAATGGGTAGGAATATGACTTATTCAGAAATGAGAATGATGTTTGGTTGAAAATTTACAAAATAAAATATACTCTATATTTACATAAAATGAATATGTGTAAATATAAAGATGCACTTGGTATTCCTGGAAAAGGAATACACTCATATCGTCTATTTGGTGTCGCTATAATGGATGTTATTATGACTATAATTGGAGCATTTATATTCTCCTTTTTTTTCAAAACGAAATTTGCATATACATTAATTACCCTCTTTTTGTTGGGCATATTTTTACATAGAATGTTTTGTGTAAGAACAACCATTGATAAACTTTTATTTCCAAACTAAAAATCACTTGATTCGAAAAATATATCATGATTACGCGAAATATGTCGTTTAGGTATTAATGCCGCATCATCGTCTCTTTTTGCTATATTTTTAGAAGTATTGGTAACATTGGTATTGGTAACATTGGTAATTGTATTTAAAACACTCGCGTTCGTATTAGATGTTTCTTTTAATGTAATCACGGGTTTATTACCATTCTTATAATCATAAATTTCAATAACATTTTTAACTATTTCGCTTCTTTCAATGTCTTCATTTTCTAATCGAACCAATTTAATTAAACGAGTGTTGTTATAATTTTCGAACCTAGAAATAAAATCATGTAATCCATTTTCTTTTACAAAATCAGTTTGGTTTAAATCACCTGTAATCACCATTCTACTATTTACACCCAATCGTGTTACCAACATTTTCATCTGATTTGGCGAACTATTTTGCATCTCATCCGCTATAATAAAGGCATTTTTAAATGTTCTTCCACGCATAAATGCTAACGGACAAATTTCTATTTTACCATTATATAGCATTAAATCTAGTTCCGATTTGCTATAAAATTCTAGAAAAATATCAAAAATAGGCTTGGTCCAGGGGTCCATCTTCTTTATAATGTTACCTGGCAGAAACCCTATTTCTTCTTCAACGGTTACCATAGGGCGCGTTATTATTATTTTGTCTATTTCTTGCGTCTTCATTTGTGTAATAGCCTTTTGACAAGCAAATAGCGTTTTTCCGCAACCAGCCGGACCTGTCGAAATAATTATCTTGTTTGATTCGTCATTTAAATAGTTAAAATACGCTCCTTGATTCACCGTTTTTGGCTGATATAAATATGAAAACGACCCTTTCGATTTTTTCATAAATAATTGTAATCCGCGCGAGCTCTTTTTATTAGCTAAAAAGTTAAACGTCTCCACATTTATAAACAACAAAAATAGCGTACATAAACTATAAATATTCATAATATATACTTATTCTTAAATTATAACTATATATCTAACTCATTTCCATTATAATATTATCTTCATCAGTGTCAATTATATCATTATCCTGATCAACCAGGGTGTTTTCTAAAAGTATTATTTTTGTATTTTCACTAGTGTTATCATGTGTAAAATGTTTTTTCTTTATTTGAAAAAAACGTCGATATTTTTTTACACCTTCTAAAGTATAGCCATCCGCTTTTCGAATGGGCTCCATTTTATAGTGATAAACGTTCAAGATTTGTCTTACTAAGTTCAAAAGAGGCCATTTTTGAGATTTATCGGCGTTTTTTTGCAAACTAGTCATAAAAGAAGAACTATAATTTTTCTTTAATTCTGGTATTTTTGTTTTTACCTGGTCGTATATCGTGTCTGATAACAATGTTTCACGAGGAATAATCAACCCATCTATATCTTTTAATTCATCGAATTCAAAACCTATTATTTTTAATATTTGTTTGCTGCCTTCTTCCATAAATAAAAAAAGTATTTTAATTTTTTGAATCTAACAAAATGATATACAAGAATGCAAATTTCTAGATGTTAAATTCTGGAATACTATAATTTTCTCCGTCCTTGACATACTTGGCAATTATTTTGGGGTTTATTTTGTTACTAATAATGTCTTCTGCTTGATAAACATTATTATTTTTATCGATATAATATACGATTCCTTGGATATCTTGTGCATATACCTCGATTTTTTGAGTAGTATTTTTATTTTCATTTTGTGCGTCTATGATTCCATGAGGCGTGCCCTTCAAATGAGTACCACAATATTCGCAACCATCCTTTTTACGTCTAGTGCATTGTTCATTACTGGCTCTTTTTGCACAACAACGGTCAAATATAGGGACAAAATTTTTTACACGTTTTCTTTTTTGAAAATCTTCTTTAATAAACGCCAATCTATCATAATCATAAATATATTGAAGTAATTGATTTACTTGTTCATTTTTGGTCATACCCATTTGACTAGCTTTTTCGCGAATATTATCTTTAAAGCTCGTAATATAAGTTTCAACCTTTTTGTTTAAACGTCTTTCCATATTGTTTTATTATATATATTATATTGTCAACTCTTTAGTTCAATTTTTTTTATATATACAAAAACAACTTAAAGAAAACCTATGCAAAAAAATTGATAATTATGCTCACCCAAGAGGTGATATGAAATAAAAATGACATTTCTAAATTATATTTTATTTCGATTAGTTCTTTGTTTGTTTCGTCGAGTTTTTTCAATTTATTATTGATATTTTCAGCTAATTTACAACAAGATAAAGGCGGCTCTTTGGGAGTATTATGATGACAATAACGTTTAGCAAAACTTGTATATTTTATTATATTTCGTAACATAAATATAATAATATTCGTGAAATAGGCTTTATATGTGTTTTACACGTTTTATCAAATTATGTGTGATTCAGAAATGTTACTTTCAGGGATGACGAGTTCTTCATTTGTTTCATTTTTATCCTCTACTATAGTCACTTCTTCAACTGTGAGTGCTTCTACTACTTCTGGTTTAACTTCTTCGACGGCAGGTGTTTCTTCAACTGTTGGCACTTCTTCGACTACTGTGGCGGGCGCTACTTCAACTGTTGGTGCTTCTTCGAGTACTGTGGTGGGCGCATCTTCAACTATTGGTGTTTCGATTGCTGGTATTTCTAGTACCACACCAATCACATTTTCTTCCATACAAACTTCATTGCTATTGTCGTCGTGTATTTGATTCGGATTAATAAATTCATTAATATTAAAAATGATATCCGTTTGTGTGTCATTGTTTATTTTAATATTTTCCAAACACAACTCTTCCCTCGAGTCATCTATAAGTAACCCTATGTTTTCATTTTCATTTTGATTTTCTTCTTTACCAATAGTACTGTCACTTTTCGAACCCAAATCATTTAAATCAGTATGTGATAATTGAGGGTCTATTATATTGGTTTGATTCAACTTGCATATTTGAAACATATTCGACATTTTTGATACATTGCTCTTAATGATATCTTTTAAACTTCTTTTGGATTCGATAGAGCTATCAGTTCGGTTTCTATTTATAATGTTAGTAACTAATATATTCGATAGAGTGTTACTTGTAGTGGAACTGCCTGGAGAAGTTGGTCTATAGTCGTTATTGTCTGTCAAAATACTTGAAACAGAATCTCCTGTCAAGCTACTTTCTTTATCCGACTCCACATTAAAATCAGAATTTAACGACATATGAAACACATGGGCATTGTGTTTATCCTTTTTATTCTCACTATTCGGTTCACTCTTATTTACCGGTTTATCACCCAATAAATCTTCAAAAAAATCTTCGCTATTGTTTTTATCCATACTTTCATCAAATTTGACATCATTGTTAATATGAGTATGCATCAAATGAATTTTATTACTAAAACGCTGTAAATATTTGGTGTGCATTTTATGAAAAAATTCAATATACGTAATAAACATGCCAATTTTCTCTCGTAAAACAACAATATTAAATGTAAATGTGGTAATAAAATTGTCAATATTCAAACCTATTCTCTGTTTACTTTTATGTATCGCCAATTCGTTTTCTTTATTATCCAAACTCGCCATTAAAATATTTAATAAATTCAATATATTTTCATGTATATCCAATATGGTCTCGAACTTGTAATCCTTATACGGCTCTAAATCTTTATACACAGGATAATTGTTTACTTTAACAATATCAGTTATTTTTTTATCGTCAATATGTGTCAAAATATACTCTACAATGATTTTGTGTAGTTTAAAATATTCACAATACATCCGGTTATTGATTGCCAAAAATAATCGTTTCATATCGTCATATTCAATATCTATTAATCTACTCTGGAAACGAAACGAATCTAACCCAAAAACAAACATATCGTTTTTACTGCTTTGTATAAATTCCGCATAAAACATCTTTAGTTTATCAATTCTGACTTGCAGTATGTCGAAAATATTTTTAACAGTATTTCGAATACTAATTATATTGTTAAATTCGCCCTTTAATTTCACAATTCTAGTCTCCATAATAAAGGAAAAGAATTAAAAATCGGAGTTTGAATTAAAAAATTTGGCTGATTCTTTTTATTGCGTTAAAATATATGGAGGATAATTTGAGTGAAAAAGGGGGCGATATTTTAGAACTTGAAAAAACGACTGAAGTAGAATGGACCCCTGAGCACGAAACGATTCTGATTGAATGGGCGGATAAAGCCATGTGTTATAGATGGCTTCATTCAAAATCGAACGCGTTATATTCCAGTTTAAACGCATGGTATACAATTCCAGTTATCGTAATATCTACTCTCACAGGGACGGCTAATTTTGCACAGGAGCGCGTTCCACTTGAATACCAAAATTATTATGTAATGGTGGTAGGTGGATTCAATATTTTAGCAGGTATTATAACAACGATTCAACAATTTCTTAAAATTACACAATTAAACGAGGCGCATCGCGTGAGCAGTATTGCGTGGGACAAATTTTATCGCAACATTAAAATCGAACTAGCCAAACATCCATCAGAGAGAATCGATGTTAGGCAAATGGTTAAAATGAGTAAGGAAGAATTTGACCGTTTAATGGAAACCAGTCCCAATATTCCTGAAAAAATTGTGAACCAATTCAAAAACAATTTCAATGCTCATAATGCGTTTGATAAAATTGTGAAACCTGAAATATGTGACATTTTAATTCCTACAAATGAATACCGAAATCCTTGGTATAATGATGAAAACCGTGCTAAAGTTATGAACGAAAATCTTAAATCTCAATTAGAAAAACAAAATAAAGTAAAAAGAACGAATGAAAACAACCGAAAAATGGTTTTAGACTTTATCAATTTATTTATTAGTTTAAATAATCGTGAGCCTATGGAAACAGAAATCATTGACAATTTAAAAGACAAATTGGACATCAACACAGTTAAAAAAATTGTTGAAGACAATAAATTCTTAAATGTTAAAATGAATGATGAACTAAATGATGAGTTTTCCAATATCAATTTAGTATGATGAATTTATTTAGGTGTTATGTTTTCGGATAATCATTTGGCAATACTAAAATACACAATATGATAAAAATATAAAATAAAATATAGATGCCATAGGTATCCTGGCCTACTCCATAAAAAGTAAGTATTTGGGTTAAACTATAAAAAAATAAGATTGACAAACCTATTAATGTGATTGGATTCATTTCTATACTATTGTTTTAGATTATTTTACATGAAAATTATGTTATTTGCTATTTTGATTTATCAAAAACTATAAATCAAAATATAATCATATAACTACATAATCATATACCTACATAATCGTATACTCGCTGACATCTTTTGTTAGACTTCTTTTATCGATATAATGATAACTCAATGGAATTTGCTGTTTATATTCTTTCACCACCAATACAGGATTTTCTAGCATGATACCATTATCTAACTCCAAAAAACTACCTAAATAAGCACTGTCGTAATCTTGCGTCCAATTTCCGTCATGGTCCGATATGCGCATGGTTAATCGTTCCATATTTTGATCAATCGTTTCGTCCTGCAATCTTTCCGCCTTTATGTCAGATGCATCATTAGGGTCATTTGGATTATTTTCAATAAATTTCGTATTTCCTACAAATACGGCAAACCTTACAATGCCGCCATTGGTTAATTCGCCGCATTCTTTAAAAGCATTATGAAAATCTTTAAAATAATAATAGGGGCCTAAAATGGCGTTTTTATTCTTTTTTGGTTCGCCAAATAATAAAGTAAAATTTAGTTTATTCTCTGGTTTTCCTACATAACATACTACCGGTATTTCATAATTATTTTCATTTTTATCTAGTAAAAAACAACAGTAGTCGTTCAATATAAAAAAATCCGCTACGCTTTGATGTATGGGTATATTGCATATATGTTTGTAATTGACTATTTCGTCCATGAGAGTTAACCATAAACGGCTATTTCTATAAATATCGTTTACTTCTACCTTGCATTTGGTAAGGTTGAAAAATAAATACAAATTATTATTATAGTCCATAAACCCATCAAATTCTACGGATTCACTAAATAGTTCAATATTTGTTGCATTTAATAAACCCGCTAAATACCCCTTTGTATGCTCGATTATTTCAGCAGTGTCTACATTTTTGAATAAAAGCACTTGTGGTAAGAAGAGATGCGCACTAAATGGCGTTTTGGTCAACAAAAAACGCAAAAAAGGGTATTTACCTTCGGTATTCACATCATAAGAACAAATATAAATATTATCATAACACATTGAATCTTGTGGCAATTCGGCTAATAAAAACTCCTTTGCTTTATAATTATAATAAATTGGTTCTTCTGGGTTATAATCGTCGTTATCCATTTATTATAATTAGTATTATTTTTTTAACTCGTTTTTTATGTCATTTATTTATCGATTTTGCGTTTGATGGTTTCCTTGATTTGTTCTTCGCGGCTATCGAGGACATGTTTCGTTAAATCTTCTGCCATTTTGGGGTCTGATTTATAAAAATTTTGGAGGGCTGCTAATAAGGTTTTACCGTTGATTGGCTTCTTAATTCGGTTGGTTTTATAAACTAATGCGCCGCCATTAATATCAAAACAGTCTATTTTATTAGTCTTCATAACGGTTACTAAATTCTCGGTAAGAGTTTTTTTTCGGTTATTTCTCTCCTTTATTTGCGCTTTCAATTCAGCGATTTCAGTATCCATCTTTATCCATTCTTTGATATTGTTGACCAATTGTTCTTTCGTTTCCATAATAAATAGTTAATATATTTTAATTATTTATTTTTAAATTGTTTTCCACCTTTATCCACCTTTGGGAAAGGTGGAGCCAAATCTTTATCCGCCTTTGGGAAAGGTTGTAACGAAGTAAGAGCCAAACACTATTCACCTTTATCCACCTTTGGGAAAGGTGGAGCCAAACACTATTCACCTTTATCCACCTTTGGGAAAGGTTATAACGAAGTAAGAGCCAAAACCACCTTTCACTACGTAGTAGAAAGGTTATAACGAAGTAAGACACAAACATTTATCTACCATTCACTACGTAGTAAAAAGGTTGTTACTTACCATGTCGTTTACAAGTAGACCCTGTAACAATTTTACCGCCACATGGTTTGCCTTTATTGGGACCAGATTTTAAAATTTCTATACAACCGCTCGCTACACCATCAATAATAACAGGTCCTAAAACTATATTTTCGTCTAGTACTTTTTTAAGTGCCTTAGCGGTCTCTTTTGCCTTTAATTTCTCTTCTTTTACCTTGAGTTTCGCTTCCTCTTTCTCCTTTTGTTTCGCCAATTTAGCTTCTTCCTTTTCCTTCAGTTTGGCTTGTTTGACCTCTAATTTTGCCTTGTCAGATAATTCCTTCTTATGTTTCTTAATCACCACTTTTTTATGACTCCAACAATAATAATTTTCATCACCATAATTGACCCCATCTAACATGCCATGATAATAATTAATTTGCGAGCCTAACACGAAACACTGTAAAAATTTACAATTTCCAGCATTGTTTTTATCCGTTTCTACAATATTGTTGCCACTGGGGTCAAACTGTGGATTTGGCATTATAAATTGGCACGTTTTATAATATCCAGCCGACGAATTAAACGATTTATAATTCGGATTAATATAATTAATGCCATGTAATTTTTCTAATCCCAATTCTTCATAATACGGCAATACTTGTTTTTGTTTTTGTCGGCAATATGGACACCGAATTTCGTCCTGGTTTAAACGCCCAGAGCTGCTTTCTAATCCGTTAAATTTTTGTTTATGATTTTTAATATCTAGATAAAGAGGGATATAATTAAACTTATGACCGCATTCCATTTCAACATATTTGTCGGTTAAAGGGGTATTCTCTATAAGACACATATTCGATTCTTCGTCTATTTTTTGTTCATCATCAGAGTCATCTAGGGATTTATACAATTCAGTAAAAAAATCTAAACCGCCCTCTATTTTATATTTTAACATAATATACTATATTTTGTGTTTTATCTTTAAATTTTTTATATTAATATTAGATATAAAATATAATGTCACCGCCTGAAGTTTGGGGGCCTGCAATATGGACGCTTTTTCATACATTAGCCGAAAGAATAACCGAGGAAGCTTATCCACATGTATCACCGCAATTATTTAAAATGATTGTGCGCATTTGTAAATTTTTACCTTGTCCAGAATGTTCAATGGATGCGACTAATTTTTTAGCAAAAATAAAGATGTCTGAATTAAAGACCAAATTGGATTTTAAAAATGCTTTTTATTTATTTCATAACTACGTGAATGCGAAAAAAAGGAAACAATTGTTCAACTATTCAAATATGTATGTATACAGTAAATATAGAATCATAGATATAGTGAATAACTTTATTGCCAAATATCATACCAAAGGGAATATGAAGCTGTTGACGGAATCTTTTCAAAGACAGTTTATTATAAACGATTTTAAAAAATGGTTTACGGCTTCTATGAAGGCATTTGTGCCACGTGTAAATATACCACCTCAAATTCAGGATTCTACAATAGAAACTAAATCGGAAGAAGTGTCAGAAACTAAATTAAGTGAGATGATTGCAGAGACGGTAAGCGAAGCGACGGTAAGCGAAGCGACGGTAAGCGAAGAGACGGTAAGCGAAGAGACGGTAAGCGTTCAAAGCGAAGACACTGTTTCAAGTGAAGAAAGTAAAACAGATACTGTAGAAGAAAAAATAAATTTGAACGAAAATATTGTAAATGAAGAAATTATTTCTCAGGAAACGACAGATATAAGTGAAGAAAAAGACACTGTTGCTACAGAAGAAATGGGTCGTTTGATTTTTAATGAATAATTTATTAAAGATAATACTATTTTGTGCAAAATACTACCACAAAAAGAGGCAAAAAGGAAAATAATATTATTAATTATATATGAGTGGTTTTACAATGCAAAGTGATATTGATAGATTACGAGATTTACTTAAAAAACGTCAAGATATATTCTATAAAACGAAGAATTTCAATAAAAGATTAGACGTTAAAATAGATTTAAAACAAGCTCATTTAGAGAATGCTAATTTAATAGGTGCTATTTAGAAAAAGCTGATTTAACAGGTGCTAATTTAGAAAAAGCCGATTTAACAACTGCTGATTTAACAAGTGCTAATTTAACAAGCGCTAATTTAATAAGCGCTAATTTAACTAGTGCTAATTTATTAGAAGCTGATTTAACAGGCACTGATTTAAGAAAAGCTAATTTAACAAGTGCTGTTTTAAGAAAAGCTAATTTAACCGGTGCTAATTTAACAGAAGCTATTGCAAGATATGCTACTTTAACCCAGGCTACATTAATAAAAACTAATTTAAGAGAAGCTAATTTAAGAGGTGCTATATTAGAAGGTGCTAATTTAGAACAAGTGGATTTAACAGGTGCTACATTAGAAGGTGCTAAATTATTTAGAGGTCATTTATCAGGTGCTAATTTAATAAAAGCTAATTTAACAAATGCTGATTTAATAAGCGCTAATTTAACAAGCGCTAATTTAAGAGAAGCTAATTTAAGAGAAGCTAAATTAAGCCAATCTAATTTAAGAGAAGCTATTTTAAGACAAGCTATTTTAAGACAAGCTAATTTAATAACTGCTAATTTAACAGGTGCTAATTTGACAGGTGCTGATTTGACAGGTGCTGAATTAACAGGTGCTAATTTGACCGGTGCTAATTTGACCGGTACTAATTTGACCGGTGCTAATTTAAGACGAGCTATTTTTAGAGAAGGTAATTTAACAGGTGCTACTCTGACGAGAGCTGTTTTGAGAGGTGCTGATTTGAGAGGTGCTGATTTAACAGGTGTAATAGGTGCTGATTTAACAGGTGCTATTTTGAGGGATGACCAAATGCAACAAGGTCGTCAGCCTACACAAGGCGTAGCATACGAAATCCATAATGCATTTGATAATTTTGAAACAAAAAAACGGATTACCTTGCTCTTATTAGACAACCGGACAAACCAGAAATTTATAATCAAGAAAGTATTTATGATTATACAAACAATATATTTAAACAGAATATCAGCGCATTATTTCCATCAGAACAAGAACAAAAACTAACAGATTTTTATACGGTATTTAATAAAATGAAAGGGCGTATTCCTAGAGAAAGGATAGAATTAGTTGGTAAAAGTATTGCTTATGCTTTTTCACAGAATGATGATTTTAAAAAAGAGTATATTATTTCCTTTTTAGATGATACTTGTAAGGCTTACACTGGTTCTGGTGATAATACTAGTTGTGCAAAAGGTATCATTGAAAGATTTGTATTAACAATAGGTACGGTGGTTGAAATTTTATGTAGAGAAGGTTGCGAAAATGAAACTTATCAAAAATTATATAGGTTAATGAAGGGGAAAATGCACCATCACGATGCTACAAAAGAATGGTTTGAAAAGGCTGCTGAAGATGAAAATATTAAAAATATGAATGTGGAACAAAAAAAGGCGAATTTTATAGAATTTATGAAAAAAAATACCGCATTATCAGAGGATGAAGCTAAAAAATTAGCTGATGACATAGAGTATGGATTAGAGGAATTACAATTAGGCGGAAATGCGTTAAAAAAATATAGAAAAACGAGAAAGACGAGAAAATCAATAAAGACGAGAAAGACGAGAAAGACAAGAAATTCAAAGAAATCAAGAAAATCGAGAAAATCGAGAAAGACGAGAAATGCAAAAAAATAAATAATTATTTTGTATAAGCAGAAATAATTATTTATAAAATCTATAAATATATATATATAAATAATGAGTGGGTTTACACAACAAACCGATATTGATAGATTACTAGATTTAATAAAAAAACGTAAAGCTATATACAATGAAACGAATGATTATGATGAGACATTAAAAGTTGAAATAAATTTTGAAGGGGCAGATTTAAGAGGAGCTGACCTAAGAGGAGCAATTTTATATAAAGCTAAATTAAACGGAGCTAATTTATTAGAAGCTGATTTACTAAAAGCTAATTTACAACAAGCTAATTTAACAGGTGCTGATTTAACAGGTGCTGATTTAACAAAAGCGAATTTAGCAGCAGCGTATTTAACAGGTGCTATTTTAGTAGAAGCCAATTTAGAAAGAGCTGATTTAACAGGTGCTACTTTAACAGGTGCTAATTTATCAGATGCTAATTTATCAGGTGCAATAGGTGCTGATTTAACAGGTGCTATTTTGTACGATCATCAATCAGGCGGAAATGCGTTAAAAAAATATAGAAAAACGAGAAAGACGAGAAAATCTAGAAAAACAAAAAAGACGAGAAAATCTAGAAAAAAAAGACGAGAAAGACGAGAAATGCAAAAAAATAAATAATTATTTTGTATAAGCAGAAATAATTATTTATAAAATCTATAAATATATATAATGAGTGGTTTTACACAACAAACTGATATTGATAGATTACTAGAATTACTTGAAACCCGTCAAGATATATACGATGAAGCCGAAGATGAAGCCGAAGATGAAATTTTAGCACAAATATTAAAAGTAGAAATAAATTTTGAAGGAGCTGAATTAGAAGAAGCTGAATTAGAAGGAGCTCATTTAGAAGGTGCTCATTTAGAAGGAGCTGATCTTTTTGAAGCTGAATTAACAGATGCTAATTTAGAAGGAGCTCATTTAGAAAATTCAATTTTAAGAGGAGCGAATTTAACAGAAGCGAATTTAACAAATGTTAATTTAACAGGAGCAGTATTAGAAGAAACTATTTTAACAAGTGCTAATTTAACCGGTGCTGATTTAACAGGTGCTAATTTGATGGATGCAGTATTAGAAGGAGCCAATTTAACTGGTGCTGTTTTAGTGAGAGCTGATTTGAGAGGAGCTGATTTAACAGGTGTAATAGGTGCTGATTTAACCGGTGCTATTTTGAGGGATGATCAAACACAAGATGCTCCTCAGCCTAGACAAGGCGTAGCATACGAAGTTCATAATGCATTTGATAATTTTGAACCAAAAAAATCGGAATACCTTGCTCTGATTAATCAACCTGACAAACCGGAAATCTACAATAAAGATGGTATTTATGATTATATAAAAAATATATTTAC
>JACCDO011245348.1_pt1 | contig 13077 bp, 10 predicted proteins | sample 7446101 | NCBI WGS metagenome assembly JACCDO01 (sample SAMN15323440, study PRJNA562643) | freshwater metagenome | isolation source: river surface water | place: USA:Blue River Watershed | collected 2017-08-16
AATTGTAACTTAATCACCTCTTGTTCTAACACATAGAATAAATGAACCGGATTTGCCGCAATTTCCTCCGAATCGTGATTAAACACTTTTGAAAGCACTTTAAAAGCAAAACGGGTCGAAATCCCTTGCATTCCCTCAGTAATTCCAGCATCATCTCGGTATTCCTGTAATGATTTCGCTTTCAAATCAATCTCTTTCAAATTCTCACCGTTGTAAATACGCATTTTAGAATACAATGAAGAATTCTCTGTTTTTCTCAAACGGGTCAATACCGAAAATTGCGCCAATAAATCCAAGGTCATCGGTGCACAAGGCGCTTCTGCCAAGGAAGAATTTTTAATCAATTTTTGATAAATAGCAACCTCTTCATCCACTCGAAGACAATAAGGAACACGCACAATATTTACACGATCCAAAAAGGCTTCATTCTTTTTATCATTGGAAAATACTTCCCATTCACTCTCATTTGAATGCGCTAAAATAATTCCCTGAAAAGGGATCGATGGCAAACTTTCAGTTCCATTATAATTCCCTTCTTGTGTGGCAGTTAACAACGGGTGTAATACTTTAATTGGCGCTTTAAACATCTCAACAAACTCCATCATTCCTTGGTTTGCCTTACACAAAGCCCCAGAATAATTATATGCATCCGCATCATTTTGAGGGTATTCTGCTAATTTTCGAATATCTACTTTCCCTACTAACGAACTGATATCTTGGTTGTTTTCATCGCCTGGTTCGTTTTTAGCAATTCCGATTTGTGAAGAAATAGAGAGTTTAAATGCCCTAACTCTAAATTTAGAAACATCCCCTCCATACTCCATTAATCGTTTAGTTGCCCAGGGTGATGGACACGCTGGAATATATCTTTTTGGAATACCATACTCGGCTTCAATTTGTTCTTTATATCCTGAAAACAAACCCAAAGGACTTTCCCAAACCGGTGAAACTTCACCATCTGCAACAAGCACATACACTGTACTCTGCTCCATCAACTGTTTTAAACGTTCTGCCAACGAAGATTTACCACCTCCCACAGGACCAAGCAAATACAAAATCTGCTTTTTTTCTTCTAATCCTTGCGCTGCGTGTTTGAAAAAAGAAACAATTTGTTCGATGGTTTCTTCCATTCCATAAAACTCAGCGAAAGCGGGATAGCGTTTGATCACCTTATTCGAATAAATTCGACACAAGCGATCATCCAACTTGGTTTCGATTAATTCTGGTTCTCCAATGGCTTTTAAAATACGTTCTGCTGGTGAAGCATATAAAGAAGAATTCTCTCTACACTGTGAAAGATATTCTTCCAAAGACCAATCAATCATAGTGACAGAAAAGTCTTTTTTGATAGAATCTAACAAACTCATAACTCAAAGAATAAAAGTGAAAACATCTGTCGCAAACTTGTTTCACTGCCTTACATCCTCGATGAATGTTCTCCCTTCTAAAGCAACGAAACACTGCTCTTTTATACAATTTACGCTGATATTCGATGAAATGCTAATTTAAAATGTTAAAAAAATAAATTTTAACATTTGGGGATTTCTTAAGAGATTCAATAGATAATCTAAACCATTAAAAAATACCGAATTTCAAATTAAATTCATTCCTTCAAATAAATAATAAACCCTTATCTTTGGGAAAAATTGCACAAAATCAAACGTATGACAATCCAAGAAATCAGACAACGTTTTTTTGACTTCTTTGAAAGCAAAGGACATAAGATAGTTCCATCTGCCCCTATGGTAGTGAAAAACGACCCTACATTAATGTTTACGAATGCAGGGATGAACCAATTCAAAGATTACTTTTTAGGGAATGCTGTTCCAAAAGTGACACGTATCGCAAATAGTCAAAAATGTTTACGTGTATCAGGAAAACACAATGATTTGGAAGAAGTTGGAGTGGATACTTACCACCACACTATGTTTGAAATGCTTGGAAACTGGTCATTCGGTGACTATTTCAAAGAAGATGCAATTACGTGGGCTTGGGAATTGTTAACTAACGTCTACAACATTCCGAAGGACCAATTATACGTTACTGTTTTTGAAGGTGATGCAAAAGACAATGTTCCAAAAGACACTGAAAGTTATGAGATTTGGAAACGTTACATTGATGAAGACCGCATTATATTAGCCTCTAAAAAAGATAATTTCTGGGAAATGGGTGACACAGGACCGTGTGGACCTTGTACTGAAATTCACGTGGATATTCGTTCAGAAGAAGAACGTAAAACAGTTCTAGGAAAAACATTGGTTAACCAAGACCATCCGCAAGTAATTGAGATTTGGAACAACGTGTTTATGCAATTTAACCGTAAAGCAGATCAAAGTTTAGAACCACTTCCTGCAACTCACGTGGATACAGGAATGGGATTGGAACGTTTAGCGATGGCTTTACAAGGAAAAACGTCAAACTATGATACCGATTTATTCCAAATGTTGATCAATCATATGGAAAAAGTTTCTGGTCACACGTATGGAAAAGACGAAAACACAGATATTGCTCTTCGAGTTATCGCTGACCACGTGCGTGCGATTGCTTTTTCTATTGCTGACGGACAATTACCAAGCAATACCGGTGCCGGCTATGTAATCCGCAGAATATTAAGACGTGCTGTTCGTTATGGATACCAAACACTAGGTTTAAAAGAACCTTTCTTATCTGATTTATCGGTTGTTTTAGGTCAAACGATGGGACAAAACTTCAACGAATTAGTTACACAAAAAGACATCATTCAAAAAGTAATACAAGAAGAAGAATTAAGTTTTTTCAGAACGTTAGAACTCGGAATCAAACGTATTGAAAACTTGATTAAATCAGCAAAAGAAAACAATCAAACTATTCTTTCTGGTACTTCTGTTTTCGAATTATACGATACTTTTGGTTTCCCTGTGGATTTAACTTCTTTAATTGCCCGTGAAAACGGAATTAGCATTGATGAAGAAGGATTTAACAAAGAACTACAAACACAAAAAGACCGTTCACGTGCGGCAACTGCTATCGAAACTGATGATTGGGTACAAGTTCGTGAAGAACAAGAGACTGCATTTATCGGTTACGATAACTTAACGGCTGAAATTGATATCATTCGTTACAGAAAAGTGAGTCAAAAACAAAAAACCTTTTTCCAATTAGTATTTAACCAAACACCTTTCTATCCTGAAGGTGGAGGTCAAGTTGGAGATAAAGGAAGCATAGAATTGAATGGCGAAAAGACAATCATTTTTGATACTAAAAAAGAGAATAATCTAATTATCCATTTAGTTGAAAAATTACCAAGTAATATTGAAGGCACTTTCAACGCACAAGTGGATGCAACAAAGAGATCATTATCTGCTTGTAATCACTCGGCTACACACTTATTGCACCACGCATTACGCACTGTACTTGGAACTCACGTTGAGCAAAAAGGATCATTGGTAAATGCTGAATATTTACGTTTCGACTTCTCTCATTTTTCAAAAGTGACCAATGAAGAATTAAAAACGATTGAAATACTGGTTAATACGAAAATCCGTGAAAACATTGCGTTGAATGAATATCGTTCGATTGCCATTGATGAAGCAAAAGAAATGGGTGCAATGGCCTTGTTTGGAGAAAAATATGGCGACCACGTTCGTGCAATTAAATTCGGTGAAAGTATTGAATTGTGTGGAGGTACACACGTTCCTACAACAAGTACAATTGGATTATTCAAAATTACTACGGAAACGGCTGTTGCTGCTGGTATTAGAAGGATTGAAGCGATTACGAATGTTGCAGCGGAAGAATTTTATCGTTCTCAAAATGAAACGTTAGATCAAATCAAAGAAATACTTAAAAATCCAAAAAACATTGTTGAATCGATTGAAGATTTAACAAAGAAAAACGCCGCTTTACAAAAACAAATTGAAGCATTCCAACGTGAAAAAGCGCAATTGGTTAAACAAGATTTAAAATCAAAAATTGAATCGGTAAACGGCATTAATTTCTTGGGTACAAAGATTTCATTAGACGCAGGAAGCATTAAAGACATTGCTTATCAATTAAAAAATGAAACGTCAAATTTTGTTGGGATTTTTGGAGGTTTAGATGGAGATAAATGTTCATTGACAATTATTGTTGACGAAAACTTATCAAAAGATAAATCTATTGACGCAGGGAAAATCATCCGTGATATAGCTAAACACATCCAAGGTGGTGGCGGTGGACAAGCATTCTTCGCCACGGCTGGCGGAAAAAATGCAGCAGGCTTAGACAAAGCAATTGAAGAGTTTAAAACAATTACTGTCAACGCTTAATTTCGTTGAAAAAGGTTTTAATCATATCTTACTATTGGCCACCAAGTAGTGGTTCGGGAGTTCAACGCTGGATGTATTTTGGTAAATTTTTACCTGAATTCGGTGTTGAACCCACAATTATTACAGTGGATGAAAAATACGCTTCCTACCCTGCTCGTGATACAAGTTTTGAAAAACACGTTTCTCATTTAAGAGCATTCAAAACGAAAACGCTTGAACCCATTCGTTTTTATTCGTTTTTAAAAAGCGGTAAAAAGGATCAAATTGTTCCACAAGGGAATTTAGGGAGTAAGAAAAAAGGAATAATAGATAAAATTGCGACGTACGTTCGTGGTAATTTCTTTATTCCAGATGCGCGTGTTGGCTGGAACAGATTCGCTTATCAAAAAGCAGTGGAATTATTGAAACAAGAACATTTTGATTTAGTAATTACAACGGGGCCACCTCAATCTACCCATTTAGTAGGATTAAAATTAAAACAAAACTTGAACGTTAAATGGATAGCTGATTTCAGAGATCCTTGGACAGAGGTTTATTACAATAATTTGTTCCAAAGAACTAAAAAAAACGAAGCCAAAGATAAAGCGATGGAATTAAGTGTCCTTAAAAACGCTGACTATGTGCTCACTATTGGCCCATCGATGAAAGAATTACTTGAAAATAAAATACCAGAACAAAAATCAAAGTTTCATTTTATTTACAACGGATATGATGAAGATTTATTTTTAGGTAAATCCAAACAAAAATATCCTGAATTTACCATTGCTCACATTGGTCTTTGGTCAAAAAATCAAGCGCATTCTGAAATCATTCAAGCACTTAAAACAATTACATATCAACAACCTGAATTAAAATTCCGCTTTGTCATTGCAGGTACCGTGGACGAATCAATTAAAGTTGCTTTGAAATCCATTCCAAATATACTTCTAGACGATAAAGGAAGAGTATCTCATCAGGAAGCAATCCAAGAAATGTTGAATGCGGATCTGTTGCTAAACTGTTTTGCACTTTCTGATATCTCTAAAATTATGATTTCTGGAAAGTTGATGGAATACATTGCTTCTAACAACCCAATCATTGTGATTGGTGACAAAGATGGTGACGCAGCAAACCTACTCAAAGAGGTTCCAAATGGAAATGTTGTGCCCCCAAATGATGTAAACACTTTGATTCAAACCATTAAAAAAATCATTCAAAATCAATTGATTAACACAAATTATAAACCAGAAAAATACAGCCGAAAAAACACTTCCAAAGAACTAGCTGAGTGGTTAAAAGGGATTTGATTTTTCCCTCCTCGAGAAGGGATTAAGGTAGGTGACAATCATTTAGTTTTTAATTATCTTTACTTTAACTATTTGTTTTAACTATGCGTTTTCTTTTATTTTCAATCATCTTCTTGATCACTAATTCATTTTTAGCACAGAAATTCACTCGCCAAGATTCATTAAGAGGTAATATTACTGCTGAACGTTCTTGGTGGGATGTGAAAAAATATGACCTAACTATTGAACCGAATATTTCAAAACACAAAATAAAAGGGAAAAACACGATTACTTTCTCTACCAAAAGACAAGGAAAGCGAATGCAAATCGATCTACAAGAACCGATGAATCTTGATTCTATTTCATTTGCAGAAGAAAAAACAACTTTCAAACGTGATGGAAATGTGTATTTTATTGAATTTGAAAATGAATTATATCCAGATAAAAATTATAAAATCAGCTTGTATTTTTCAGGAAAACCAAGAAAAGCAGTGAATGCCCCTTGGGATGGCGGTTGGATCTGGAAAAAAGACGCTCAAGGCAATCCTTGGGTAAGTGTTGCTTGTCAAGGTTTAGGTGCAAGTGTTTGGTATCCTTGTAAGGATCATCAAAGTGACGAACCAGAAAATGGTGCAAAAATTGCGATTACCGTTCCTAATGATTTAACCGCTATTTCAAACGGAAAATTCATTGGAAAAGATAACATTAAAGAAAAATCCATCTTTTACTGGGAGGTTAAAAACCCTATTAACAATTATGATATAGCAGTTTATATAGGGAAATACACCCATTGGAGTGATCAATTTCAAGGAGAAAAAGGAACATTGCCGATTGACTATTGGGTACTTGAACCAAATCTTGAAATCGCTAAAAAACAATTTACTAAAACGAAAGGAATGTTATCTTGTTTTGAATATTGGTTTGGACCTTACCCATTTTACGAAGATGGTTATAAATTAGTGGAAGCACCTTTTTTAGGAATGGAACATCAAAGTGCTATTGCTTATGGAAATCAATTTAAAAATGGGTATTTAGGAACAGATCGTTCTCGTTCAGGTATGGGGAAAGAATGGGATTACATTCTCATACACGAAAGTGGTCACGAATGGTTTGGTAATAACATTACAAGTAAAGATATTGCTGATATGTGGATTCATGAATCATTTACCACCTATTCTGAATTACTTTATGTGGAATGTACCAAAGGAAAAGAAGCTGCTAATATTTATTCTCATGGTGACCGTTTAAATACGGACAATGACAAACCCATTATTGGTATTTACAATGTAAATCACGAGGGAAGCGTGGACATGTACTCCAAAGGATCTGCTATGATTCATACTATTCGTCAACTTATTAATAACGACGAAAAATTCAGACAGTTACTTCGTGATATGAATCGTCATTATTGGCATAGTACTGTAACTACTCAACAGATAGAAAAATTCATCATTGAAAACACAGAACTTCCACTAGAACCGGTTTTTAATCAATATTTAAGAACGATTCAAATACCAACACTTGAATACAAAATCAAAGGAAATAAAGTGCAATACCATTGGACAAATTGCATCGAAGGATTTAATATGAAACTTCAATTAAAAAATGGAAAATGGATTGAGCCAATAGAAGCTTGGAAAGAATTTGATATAAATTCCGAGGATTTTAAAATCAATCCAAACTTTTTGATCAAAACAGTAAATATTTCTGAATAATTAAGAAAAATATTAGAAATGATAAAAAGGTAATTCCTATTTTTAAAGTCTAATTTAATAATTGCATGTCTTCAAGTTTAGTCATCATACCTACATACAACGAAATCGAGAACATTGAGAAGATGGTTCGAAAAGTATTAGGTTACCCACATAACTTTCATATTCTGATTATTGACGATGGATCGCCAGATGGAACTGCTCAAAAAGTAGAAGAATTACAACAAGAATTTGAAGGAAAGTTATTTATTGAAAAACGTAAAGGAAAGCTAGGTTTAGGAACAGCTTATATTCATGGTTTTAAATGGGCTTTAGCAAAAAATTATACATATATCTTTGAAATGGATTGTGATTTTTCACACAATCCAGATGATTTAATTCGCTTACGTCAACCTTTAGAGACAGGTAAATATCAATTAAGTGTTGGTTCACGATACGTTAAAGGTGGTAATACAGTCAATTGGCCAATCGGTAGAAAATTAATGTCTTACTTTGCGTCTGTCTATGTACGCACCGTTTTATTCATTTCCATTAAAGATACTACTGCAGGATTCAAATGTTATCATAGAGACGTACTTTCAAAAATCAATTTTGATGCTGTTACATTTAAAGGATACGCCTTCCAAATTTGTATGAAGTATGCTGCCTTGAAGCACGGTTTTAAAATTATTGAAGTACCTATTACATTTATTGACAGAGAGTTTGGAACATCCAAAATGAATTCAAGTATTTTCAAAGAGGCCTTATATGGTGTATGGAAAATGCGTTTCATGAAATTATAATATTCATAATCTTATCATAATGAAAACCTTATTAAAAGGAGCTAAAATTTTCAATGAAGGAATTTCTTTTGTTGCTGACATCTTGATTAATAATCAACGTATTGAAAAAATTGAAAGCAACATCAGCGCTACTCCTGATACAGAAGTAGTAAATTTAGATGGTAAATGGATTTTGCCTGGTTGTATTGACGATCAAGTGCATTTCAGAGAGCCTGGTTTAACTCACAAAGCAAATATTGCTACTGAATCTCAGGCGGCGGTAGCAGGAGGTATTACAACATTTATGGAAATGCCTAATACCGTTCCGAATACCTTAACTCAAGAATTATTAGAAGAAAAATATACCATTGCACAACATACATCTGCAGCGAATTATTCTTTTTTTATGGGTGCTTCGAATGACAATTTAGATGAAGTACTAAAAACGAATGAAAAGAATGTGTGCGGGGTGAAAATTTTCATGGGTTCTTCAACTGGCAATATGTTAGTTGACAATGAAATGACGTTAACTAATTTGTTTTCACAAGTTCCATTATTAATAGCTACACATTGTGAAGATGAAGCAACAATTAGAACAAATACTGCACTTTACAAAGAAAAATATGGGGAAGATATTCCCATTGAAGCACATCCACTAATTCGTTCTGAAGAAGCTTGTTATTTGTCATCTTCAATGGCTGTTGAATTAGCGAAAAAATACAACACACGTTTACATATTTTACATATCTCTACCGCAAAAGAAGTTGCATTATTTGACAATACAATACCATTAGAAAAGAAAAGAATTACTGCAGAAGCTTGTGTTCACCACCTTTGGTTTACAGATCAAGATTACAGTAAAAAAGGAAATTTCATCAAATGGAATCCAGCAGTTAAAACGGCGAAAGATCGCGATGGAATTTGGAAGGGATTGTTAGATAACCATATTGATATCGTGGCAACAGACCACGCTCCTCATACGTTAGAAGAGAAATCAAAAGCATATAATCAAGCCCCTTCAGGTGGACCATTAGTACAACACGCATTATTAGCCATGTTAGAAAAAGCGAAAGAGGGAATAATCAGCGTTGAGCGTGTTGTTGAAAAAATGGCACATGCTCCTGCAATATGTTTTCAATTAGCTGAAAGAGGCTTCATTCGTGAAGGATATTACGCAGATTTAGTAGTGGTTGATCCAACCGAAACAATCACCGTGAATAAATCGAATGTATTATATAAATGTGGGTGGTCTCCATTTGAAGGAGTTACCTTCTCAAACAAAATCGCTGGAACTTATGTGAACGGCATCTTAGTATATGATGGTAAACAAATCGTTTCTGAACAAAAAGGAATGCGTGTTTTATTCAATAGATAAATGAAATTAATTTCAGTCATATTATTCAGTATTATATTGGGGGGATGTTCAAATTCGTCCCCATTTATTGCTGAAAAACCTGAAAATTTACTTTCTGAAACTAAATTCAAATCTATTCTTTCTGAAATGGTTATATCAGAAATGATGGTTCAATCAAAAATCACCTCCCCAAAAAAAGTAAATAAGGAGATAGCTCGATTAGGAAAAGAAATTTTGGAAAAAGCAAGCGTAGACTCAACTCAATACGCACAATCATTTGATTATTACGCCTCTGACAAAGAAAAAATGGAGGAAATCTACAATCAGATAATTTCCGAGCTAGACCAAAAAATTAAAAAATTAAATTAATTACTTTTTACGCTCTGGGTTATTTCGAAGAAACGATTCCCAAGAATTTACCCCGGATTTATTATGTTCTCCTATTCCTTTTGAAAAATGATGACAAACGGCAACACCAAGGCCGTCAGTAGCATCTAAATATTTCGGCATTTCATCAAAACGCAATAAGGTTTGTAACATGGCGGCTACTTGTTCTTTAGAAGCATTCCCATTCCCTGTAATCGCTTGTTTTACTCTTTTTGGTGTATATTCTTCAAACGGGACGTTGTTCTTTAAAGAAGCAGCAATAGCTACTCCTTGCGCACGTCCTAGTTTCAACATCGATTGTACATTTTTACCAAAAAAAGGGGCTTCAATGGCCATTTCATCTGGTAAATATTCTCGTATTAACCCATCAACACGATCGAAAATACGTTTTAATTTGTCAGGATGCGTAGCAAGTTTGGATAATTGAATAATTCCAAAGTTGAGCATTTCAATTTTTTTCCCTTTTATGTGAATTATTCCATATCCCATCACACTGGTACCCGGGTCAATTCCAAGAATTATTTTATCTTCAACCATTATTTTGAAATGCTTTGTACAAAACTATCAAAAATAGCAGGTTTTTACTCTTTTTTTTTAAAGGAACCTTGTTTCTTTTAGTCTGTTATTTGTTTTATAAGCAACTTTCGAAAATAACATACGAACAACTTGCTTCGATATCAATTGAACTTCCTCTTGCGTTTCTATTAGCAGTTTTGTTGGTCATCCCTAATCAATGGTTTGAATTTAAAAAATGGGCAAAAATCGTTACATCATTTTCAAGCATTACATCAAAAAAAACACTGATTAAATCTTATTTCGCGGGAAACATTACCGGGTTTGTAACTCCCAATTTGATTGGGAATTTCATTGGAAGAATATACTATTTTGAAAGAAGATATAGACCTAAAATCATTGTACTAACCTTGCTAGCTAATGGAAGTCAATTTTTAACAAGTATCTATTTTGGACTACTTTCTATTACTTTTTTTGGATTCAAACCATTTCAAATCCCGCCATTAAACACTATATATCTTTCTGTATTTATTTTAATTACACTTATTCTTTATTTTACGTTTGAAGAAGTCTTAAAACGCTTCCAATTTCTAAAAAAAATAAACATTCACTTACTCAATAGCTTTGAAATACGCTATTCTCTTTTGATTTATAGTATAATCAGGTATCTCATTTTCAGTTTCCAATACTTTTTAATCCTATGTTCTTTTGGGGTTCCGATCGACTTTAAATTAATTCCAATTATCTGGTCAATCTATTTTTGGAGCACCCTAACCCCTTCTTTGTGGTTTGGGAAACTGGTCATTCGTGAATCCATTTCTATTTGGATTTTAAGTCAATATATTGAAAACACTGGAATCATATTAATCTCGTCAATTTTACTTTGGTTTATCAATCAAGGAATTCCTGCAATCATCGGTTTTCCTTTTCTAAAAATGCAAAAGAAATGAATATAGTATACGGTTATATTGTTTTTTGCATTGGGTTGTTTACTCTTTACCTACTGGGGAAAAAGAAAGCAAATAAGAAAGCAAATAACCAAACAGGTGAAAAATATCAATCCAAATGCATTTCCGTAATTATTCCTTTTCGTGATGAAGAAGATAATCTACAAGAATTAATAAAATCGATCCAACAACTTTCGAAACAACCCCTTGAATTTATTTGGGTAAACGACCATTCTACGGATAAATCTGTTTCAATTTTAGAAACAACATTACCAAATCAAAATCACACCATTCTTCATTTACCAGACGAACTCACAGGCAAAAAAAATACTTTATCCTTCGGAATTTCAAAAGCAAAAGGTGAATACATCTTGACGTGGGATGCTGATATTACTGTTCGTTCAAACTTCTTCCAACAATTGGAAAAATATGTGATCAATACTCTTTCCATTCTTCCCGTTGAAATGAATCTAGCAAATCAAAAAACAGCCTTTTTTGCAATCGAATTTGAATTTTTAAATCAACTCAATTACGCTGTATTTGGATTAAAGCGACCAATTCTTGCCAATGGAGCCAATTTACTATTTAATAAATCAGCATTTAACAACCTTCAACCTTACCAAAGCAACTTAAATATCGCAAGCGGAGACGACCAATTTCTATTAAAACAATTTACAGAGAATAAACAACCCATTTCTTATTTACGTGATGATTCTTTGACAGTAACTACTAAAACTCCTAAGACAATTAATCAATGTTTAAACCAACGTATTCGATGGGCGTCTAAAACTCAAAAAGTTAATGATCATCTAGCTAATGCTATTGGTGGACTAGGTATGGCTTATCACTTCTCTCCTATTCTCTTTCTATCACTATCTTTAAACTATTTTCTAATTCCCTTTTTATTTAAAGCAATCTTCGATTTTATCATTCTAGAACAAAAATTCAATCTAAGAAATATTTTCAACACACTCATATTCTCAGCTGTATACCCTTTTTATATTGTTACTTTAGGAATAGCAAGTCTTTTTACCAAGATAGAATGGAAAGATAGGGTTATTAACTAGTCAATAGTTTTTAGTTGTTAGTCATTAGAGAGAAGTGAGTTGAAAGTGAAAAGTATTAAGTAGAAAGGGATGGACACTTTTCCAAACTTTCAATTCGGGCTTCTTCAAGTTTGAAAAAGTTTAGCGAATGGCTCGGTGCTAGAAACAAAAAAGTCGCCCTTTTGAGGCGACTTCACTAAAATCATATTTTCAATTAGAAAGGAAGATCATCATCAGAGCTATCTACCAACTGTACTGGAGTAGCTGTTGGAGCAACCGGTGCTGCAAAACCAGTATTCGTATTCTGACTAGGTGCAACAGAACCATTCAAACGATCGATTCTCCAAGCGTCTAATGAATTAAAATACTTTACTTCACCTTGTGGGTTAGTCCACTCTCTACCTCTTAAGTTGAAAGAAACTTCAATTGAATCATTCTCATTCACTCCGTCTAACAAAGTACACTTATCTTGAGTCAATTGAAACAAGATATCTTGAGGATACATTCCTGTAGATTCTGTAACTACAAATTCTCTTTTTGAAAACTTTTCTGAAACTTGAACTGTAGGGAAAACTTTCTTTACTGTTCCTGATAATTTAAACATAGGTAATTATTTATGATTAGTTATTAAATGCTAATAATGTTTTCCAAGCATCTTCCACTTTATTTTCAGCAAGAAGATCCTTAGCGTGTTTATGTAATTCCAACTCTAATTCAGCTGGCTTGTCATCTAAATTTACGAATAAATTATTTAATTCTAACAATTTAAATTCATTTACATCTGTTTCGTTTGGCAAGGTTTCAAT
>JACCDO011434223.1_pt1 | contig 13077 bp, 11 predicted proteins | sample 7446101 | NCBI WGS metagenome assembly JACCDO01 (sample SAMN15323440, study PRJNA562643) | freshwater metagenome | isolation source: river surface water | place: USA:Blue River Watershed | collected 2017-08-16
CCATCAAATCCGAATCCTCCATCAAATCCTATTCCTCCATCAAATCCTATTCCTCCATCAAATCCGAATCCTCCATCAAATCCTATTCCTCCATCAAATCCCAATCCACCCAATCCTACTCCTACGCCTGAGCCCGTTCCTGATAAACAAATTCGGGTAAAAATCTGGTTAGACGCTTGCAAAATAATTATGGACAAAATAGCGAGCGACGATTTTGACAAATCAATTGAAGAATCCAATAAATTTATGAAATTTGCAAAAGAGTTATAAAAATAAACAAATCCCCAAAAATTACTTGTTGCTCCTTACAATAAACAAAAACAAAACCGCGAGTGCAATAAACCAAACATTGCAGCAATACATAACAAAAACGGTTTGAGACGATTTAAGACCGAGTGTAATTGAATAGATTACGCCAGCAAAACCCAACCACAATAAAAATAAATAAAATTTGTAACCAGAACTATCTTTCAAAAAATCTATTAAAAAAAGTTTGTTGGCAATCATTTGCATTGATTTAAAAAAAACATTTGTTTTTTCACTTAGACTATCTGCATACGCCTTCTCGCCGCGTTCTTGTGTTTCTTCACTAGCTGTATTTGTTTGTTCTTCGTTACTCATAATAAATTATAAAATATAAATATGTTATAATTTTTACTCAAATCTTTGTGAACTGAGAAGGATTTTTCATTGCGAAAAACTGTTGGCCTTCTTTTTTATCGGAGAGAACATCGCCTTTGAAATAAATGGAATCCGATTGTTCAAAAGAAATCATGTTTTGCAGGTAATACTCCAGATTGCTATTGTCTAAAATACAATCATATTCCTTCGGGAACAAAGCGAACCGTTGATACGATTCCGCGTTTTGAGGGTCAATTGGCAAAAAACTAAAATAGTAATGGTTGCCCATTCCGTCAATGTTTATTAAAAACTGGTCATATATATTGGTTGCTGTGGTATCTTCTTTGGTTACATTCACAATTTGGTTCTGTTCATTTTGTTTGCACAAATACCCACTAAAGGGTGAACTTAGACTTTGATTTATGTAAAGCCAGGTGTTATTAGAGAACAAATCCTTAATTGGCTGGTCAACATCGGCGTTGAATACTTTTGTCAAAAAAACTAATTCGTTGGGTATGCTTTCAATGTATTCGGGACCGAGTTGTGCTAATAATTCTATTTTCACAAATACAAAAACAGCACCATTTTCAGAAACATTTGGTATATAGCCTATATAGGATGGTTCACCCGATTGGTATATTGTTTTGACAAACTCAATTGTCTTTGCTTTAAACAATGTGTCTAAATCTTTTTCTTCGGTAGAATCGTCTTTGAAACCGCCTTGCATTGGCTGAGGTGGTAATGCTGGATTTTGAATTTGTGGTGGTTGTTGTTCCATTTGTTGTTGTTGTTCCATTTGTGGTGGTTGTTCCATTTGTTGTTGTTGTTCCATTTGGGGTGGTTGTTGTTGTTCATTTGAAGAAAATAAAAAAAACGGCAAAGAGACAACTGAATCTTTACGTTGAACAATATATTTAACAAAATGAGTATCAGATTCTTTATTTACTGTAAATGCGCATATATACGTTTTAACATTATCTGGATTTTCCTGTGATGTGATTTTGTCATATAAATAATCAGTATTTGGATAATTTTCTGTTAATTCCTGAGGCATTTCCTGAGGCATTTCCTGAGGCATTTCCTGAGGCATTTCTTGAGACATTTCCTGAGGCATTTCCTGAGGCATTTGTTGAGGCATTTGTTGAGGCATTTCTTGAGGAATTTGTTGAGGTATTTGTTGAGGCATTTGTTGCGGCATTTGTTGAGGCATTTGTTGCTGAACCATTCCAGGTTGTTGAGGCATTTGTTGAGGCATTTGTTGAGGAATTTCTTGAGACATTTGTTGAGGCATTTCTTGAGGCATTTCTTGAGGCATTTCTTGAGGCATTTGTTGAGGCATTTCCTGAGGTATTTGTTGAGGCATTTCCTGAAGCATTTCTTGAGGCATTTCTTGAGGCATTTGTTGAGGCATTTGCTGAGGCATTTGTTGAGGAATTTCTTGAGGCATTTGCTGCTGAACCATTCCAGGTTGTTGAGGCATTTGTTGCTGAACCATTTCCGGTTGTCCTCCATTTTGCAAAATCATATTTATTAATTTATTATTTTTGTTTGAAAACATGTATATACTATTTGAATAAATTTAGTAAGAATATATATACGAAAAATGAGTTTATTAGATAGTGCTAAAAGTAAAATTAACAGTTTTGTAAATTCGGTAAAAACAGTTGCAAATGCAACAATAAATTCAACTACGGTAACCTATGGTTTTATTGGAATATCTACTGCAATTTTAAGTTATTATACATTTTTTGAAAAAGACATTGAAAATCCCCCAACACAAGAACCGACTAAACAAAACGTAGTTGAACAGTCATTGTTGCCTGTAGATGAACCACCTGCTCCCGAAAATGCTCAACCTCAGAATGGAGGAAAAAAACATAAAAAAACCCAAAGACGTAAATAAATTATTTTTCTTTTTTTTATTTTGTTATTAATCTCGTTTTTTATTTTCAATTTCTTTGTTCAACAGTTTGCGGATAAACCATCCACCAATTACCATCCACATCGTAGTTATCATGGTACCACCGTTGTATATAACCCAACGAAACGCCATACAATGTGGCGCCGGTGCGATAAACGGCGATAATGCGAGCCCCATTATGGTTGCGGGCGTACAGAAGTAAACATACATATGAGGTGCAATAAAATGCAATACAATCCATAATACGAAAATCCCAACTGGGGATGTCAAATAATTCAATGCGGTAGTTAATGTCATTATTATATTTTCTATTTTTATGCATACTGTTTGTATGTATAAAACCATTTTCAATTTTACAAAATATTGTTAAGTGCTTCCTTCTGTTCTGTGGTTAAGGATTCTGGGAATTTAACTTCAAATTCCAAAATCAAATTTCCAGTTACTCCTTCTCTCACCATTCCCAAATTTTTAAAACATTGTTTTGCACCAGTGAATACAATAACGTTCACATTTAATCCAAGTTGATTTCCATTTAAATGGTCAATTTTGAGTTTGAATCCACACAGCGCTTCTTTCAACGTAATTGTTTTTTTGTAGTGTAAATCGTTCTTGTTCCGTTTAAACTCAGTTTCATTGGATATGTGAATATTTAATTGAACATCGCCCTTCATGGATTTACCGTTCATATTGATAATATTTCCACTACCCTGCAAAACAATGGATTCACCATCGTCAATGCCTTGCGGGATATTGAGACTCAATATTTCTGTTTCATTAATTTTCAAGTCACCTTCCTGGACCCATCTCTCAACTTCAACCTTAACTGGTATTCCAGTGTATGACTGTTTTAAAGTTATATTAACTTCTTTTACAATGGGCGGGGGTTTTTGGATATGTCGCTGGAAAAACATTCCTCCAGGCATACCGTTGATTTCTATGTTCGCACCACCTTGTCCGCCAAATAACATTTCAAAAATGTTCACACCGGGACCTTGTGAAAAATGAACATTATTGCCGAAAGGTCCACCTTGACTTTGGGTAAAGTGGGCAAAAGGTCCGCCTTGACCAAAAGGGTTGCCTTGACCAAAAGGGTTGCCTTGACCAAAAGGTCCACCTTGACCACCAAAAGGGTTAACAAAAGGATTGCCTTGACCATTCAATTCCATATCATACATTTGTCTCTGTTGTTCATCACTTAAAACCTCATTTGCAGAATTGATTTCTTGCATCTTACGATTGGCTTCCTCCTGTTCCTCCGCTGTTTTAGATTTAACCTTGTCCGGATGAAACTTCATAGACAACGCGCGAAATGCTTGTTTGATTTCTTTCTCGGTCGCGTCCTTGGAAACACCCAATATTTCGTAATGGTTTGGCATTATTATGTAAATGTTTGCACAAAAATATTTATATAAGTTTTTTTACAAAATATTATAAAATCCATATAAAACGTTATTTGCTAATGATTTAATGGACCCAGATACTTTCATATTAAAATACAAACCATATTTCATCCGCGATTTTTACCTTGAGCCTTCCCACATAAAAGTGTTGAATGTTTTGCAAGAATTGGATGATTTAAATTTGCTCATTGTGGGAAACACGTGTTCTGGAAAAACGTCTTTGATTTACGCAATCATCCGCGAATATTACGGGATGAACGAAAAATCCGTTTTCCCCGAACACAATATTATGTTTATCAACAACTTGAAAGAGCAGGGCATCCAGTTCTTCCGAACCGAGATGAAAACGTTTTGCCAATCAAAATCAAACATTCCAGGAAAGAAAAAAATTATTGTTGTAGACGACATTGATATCATAAACGAACAGAGCCAGCAGGTTTTCCGCAATTACATTGACAAGTATTCCAAAAATATTCATTTCATCTCGGTCTGCACCAACATTCAGAAAGTGAACGAGAGTCTGCAATCCCGCCTGCACATATTGAAAATAAACCAAGTAGACCGCAAAAATCTGGAAACGACAATGAACAAAATTGTGGAAAAGGAGAAACTCACTATTGACGCAGATGCAAAAGAGTTTTTATTAAACGTCAGCGACAATTCCATCCGGGTTCTGATAAACCATTTGGAAAAAATATACATACTAGGCAAACCAGTAAATATGGAACTCGTGCACAAACTGTGTTCCAACATATCGTATACGCAGTTTGACAGTTATATTGCAAAGTTGAAAGACCGCAATTTAAATGGTGCAATTGCCATATTATACGAAATCCACGACTATGGATACTCGGTTATAGACATTCTTGATTACTTTTTTACGTATGTCAAGTTCACCAAGAATCTAGAAGAAGTAGAAAAATACCGTGTGTTGCCTTTTCTTTGCAAGTACATAACCATTTTCCACAAAGTCCACGAAGATGTAATTGAACTTGCATTTTTCACAAATAATTTGATGAACGAAGTTCTGTTTATCGGAAACTGCTCCAAATAAAATACTGCAAATATAATAAAATGGCTTCAACACACAATCTTGATATAAACACATATTCTTTAGAAGAAATTTTCGGTCTTTTTGATTTGACATACAACTTGACCGAGGAGTCTATGCGCTCGGCGAAAAAGAAGGTTCTCATGATACATCCAGACAAATCGCGATTGCCTGCTAACTATTTCCTCTTTTACAAACAGGCATATGAAATTGTCTTGAACATATACAAGCAAAAATCCAAGTTTAATGGTGATTCAAAAGGCGCACCGCAACAATATACACCGGATGTGGAACAGCACGCATCCATTGGCAACAATGGAGCACCGCAGGTAGACGCCAACATTTCAAAGAAGTTTTCAAACAGCAAGTTCAACGAATTATACGACCAAAATATGGTTAGAAAAATGGACACTTCACGATTTGACTGGTTTAAACGCGACGAACCGGAGATAGACGATTTTAGTAAAAGACAGGTGAATCCCAAAAACATGGGGTCCGAGTTGGAAGCAATTAAGAAGAAACAGGCGGCGCTCCAAGTTTATAGAGGCGTCCAAGAGATGCAAAGTGGCGGCGGAACCAGTTATTTTGACGATGATGGAGAATCCAACGAATATGTGGCCTGCGACGTTTTTAGTAAATTGAAATTTGACGATTTGCGCAAGGTACATAAAGACCAGACCGTGTTTGCGGTTTCGGAATCGGATTTTAACAAGAGACCCCAGTATAAAACGGTGGACCAGTTTGTAAAAGAGCGCGACGCAGGTGGAAGCGCACCCCTGTCAAAAGCGGAGGCATCCAGTTTATTGGAAAGACAACAGAGAGAAAAAGAACAACTGATTATGAACAAACAACATCGCGACTACCTTTTGCAAAAAGAGTATGAGGAAAAACAAAAATCGGTTCGGTCGGCCTTTCTCCAATTAAGGTAGGGGAACCGTAGGTTCCCCCTACGACCCCCTCCCTTTGTTTTTTTTATTTTTAATAGAAGGCTTAAAGGCATAAGCTTCGCTGAATACCTACGGTTTCCTTTTTTTGCTTTGCTTATACCTTCCCTTTATAAATAAGGGGTCATAGGCTTCGCATTTAAAGGAGGGGTCATAGGGGAACCATGGGTTCTCCTAAAAATATATGCGATTATTATAATATCAAATAATGTTTGACAAAAAATACGCTTACCATTATTTATTTGCAATTGGGATTGTCGGGGTTGCCAGTTATTTCGGCGACAAAATCAAACAGGGATTATCTAGCAACGATGCAGAGAACGAGCTTATTCGCAAATATTTATTAAATGAATCGCCTCTTTATGGAATGAACCGACCCAAGCTTTGGATTCACAGCACTTACGAGAAAAACGCCCGTCAGTGGAAAGATTTTTACAGCAGGAATTCCACCGATTTGAACCAGCCGTATATTCATCTCACTATCAAATCAATTATCAACCATTGTGGAGCGGATTTCAACATTTGCCTGATTGACGACGAAACATTTAGCAAACTCATTCCCACGTGGGAAATCAATATGGCCACGCTGTCGGAGCCTCATAAATCTATGTATCGTGAATATGGGATGTTGCAACTTCTCTACTTATATGGAGGAATCATTGTACCAAATTCGTTCATTTGTATGAAGAACTTGACACCACTTTTAGCGGAGCAACCCTTTGTTGCCGAGATGGTGAATCGTAGTTGCAACGTTGCGTCCAAGAAGGATAACCAGAATTTTATGCCGTCTACCAAATTTATGGGGGCGAAGAAGGGCTGCCCCGTTTTAAAAAAAATGTTGGCCGAAAATGGTGTGGACGTCAACCGCCATTTCACAACTGAATCCAAATTTTTGGGAAATACTCAACAATGGTTGTACAATGAGGTGAATGCGGGGTCAATGCAATTGGTTAATGGAAAACAGATTGGAACAAAGACATCAAAAGGAAAACAGATTTTGCTGGAAGATTTGATGAGCGAGAATTTCCTGGATTTGGACAAGGATGCTTACGGAATTTACGTGCCGGCGGAAGAAGTGTTGTCCCGACCCAAATACCAATGGTTGGCCTACCTATCGTCAGAAGAAGTACTGAAAACCAACCCGATTATTGTAAAATACTTGAAATCGTCGGCGGTTGATGTAACAAATGAGTATTTTTCAAATGCAAATGTGCAGAAAAGTGTCTCCACCATATAGGGGGACGAAGTCCCCCCTTGCCCCCCTCAATTTATATAAATTAAAAAAAACAAAAACCACAGAAGAATGTTTTGCTAACTGTATTAGTGTAGAGTTCACTCAGATAATCAAAATATAAGGGAAGGGGTCATAGGGGAAAGGGCGAAGCCCGACTGGCTTAACCGTAGGTTTCCCTTTATTTTTATATAAAACAATTATATAGAGCAATATACAACAATGCTCTGCCAAATATTTAAAAGTGAAATACCCAATAATATATTATTTGACCTTTTGGAACAAATTTGTTTGAAAACGGAAAAATATTACTTTATTGATTTGAATGCATACAAAAAGCTGTTATTTATGGAATTAAAACAACCATTCATTGATGCATTGAAAGAATACTATTTTTTATCAAAGCGATTTTATTTAGAGAGAGAATTTACATATACTTCTTTCACAAATATTGTCAGGCAAATTTGCAAGCACAAAAGTATAAAAATTGAGTCTGAAATCAAATACAGCCACTCCAATTATTACATAAATTTTTTTGTCCACCACACAATATAATATGTATACAATGTATATATTATATAATGAGTATTGAAGACTCAAATGTAGGAAAAGAATATATTCAACAAAACATTATTGAAGATTTTGGAACAGTTCGTAAAGAAAAAAAGGAAAAAGAAGGAAAAGAAGGAAAATTGATAGACCGAATTAATAAAGTAATTGAAAAAATTTCCGAAATTGAAACAAAACCTAGATTGGAAAAATTTCACACCAAATACATTCAACCAATTTTAGAAATAGACAATGAAAAATTGAATGAAAAAATGCAAGAACATATCAAGCTTTTAACAAGTGCGTACGATTCTCATATGAAAAAGATTGATTTGGATGAAGTCGTTTTGTTATCTCCAAAGACACCCCCTGTGTCTCCAAAGACACCTCATGTGTCTCAAAAAACACCTCCTGCGTCTCAAAAAACACCCCCTGCGTCTCCAAAGACACCCCCTGCGTCTCCAAAGACACCCCCACCTGAAGATTTTTTGCGCATTTTTGGAAAAGAAGAATACAAGCATGCATATGGAACCTCACCACCCAAAGAATACGCGGATGCATACGAAACCCCGCCACCAAAAAAAAGCAAAAATGCCTATGCGATTGTTCATTTTGGAAGCAATCCAGTTTATTTGGAATTGGAACTTTATTTTTTCATAATGTTGCGAAAATATACAAACAATGATATTATCTATTTATACTCTGTAAATGACACCCCACAATCTTTTGTGGATGCCGCCAGACCTTTTGTAACAGATGTTGTTCCATATGATGACAGGGGAATAACATATGATGTTAATTTTGAAAGTGGGTATTCCAACTTTAACACTTTAAGAACTTGCAATTTTATTTTTGCATACACTTTAGAAACATATGAAAAAGTATGTATTATTGAATCCGATATGGTTATTATGGACAGTATAGATTCTGTGTTTAGTTTGAATGCGCCTGCGGTTCTAACATATTATATTGGTGAAAAACAGTTGAAATCCAACGATGCGATAAAAAATGACCCAAAAGACGTTATTGCAAAATGCAAAGAAATGGGAAGAACAAACGGCGGTGTGATGTTGATTGAACCAGGTATGAATGCATTTGAAAGATACAGAGATAAAATCCAAGATGTTGTCAAACATACTTGCAAATATCCGAATGAAACCCTGTTTGAATATGTAAACAGTTCATATTTTAATATGCCAATCCAGTATAATTTATCGCATTTTTTGGCAAAACCGCATATTATTAAAAAATATGGATTGTCCAAAGATGAGATTCTTGTTTTTCATTTCAATGAAACCAAATTCAAACACATTGATATTATCAAAAACCCAGTTGACGAAACTGGAATAGACTGGTTAGAAAATCCAGACCCCAAATATGCTATTAAGAGAAATGCAGTTTTGCATTACAAAGATACTGTTTATGACAAACATCCGGAAATTAAAACTATTATGTTAAAATTAAACGAATCACCGAAGTTAGCCGAATCACCGAAGTTAGCCGAATCACCAAAGAAGTCCGAATCACCGAAGAAGACCGAATCACCGAAGAAGACCGAATCACCAAAGTTAGCCGAATCACCGAAGAAGACCGAATCACCGAAGTTAGCCGAATCACCGCCTCAATCAGAAGAATTTCAACCAAAAACACCTCCACCAGAAGATTTTTTGCGCGTGTTTGGAAAAGACGAATTTATAAGAATTCATGGACAAGAAGAGTATGACCAAAATTACAAAAATGCTTCGCCCAAAAATGCTTCACCCAAAAATGCTTCGCCCAAAAATGCTTCGCCCAAAAAGGTTTCATCTCATAAAAAGAATAAACCGAAACCAAAAGTGAAAAAAACACAAAAATGTAAAGACGACGAAGAAATAAATCCAGACACTGGTCGCTGCCGAAAGATATGTCCTCCAGGTACAATAAGAAACGAAAAAGGAAAATGTGTTAAATCTGCAAATAAAACAAAAAAAGTGAATAAGTGCAAAGAGGATGAAGAAATCAATCCAGACACTGGTCGCTGCCGAAAGAAATGCCCAGAAGGAAAAGTAAGAAACGAAAAAGGAAAATGTGTTAATCCCAAAAAATAATTCGTAAATATATCAAATAAAATGAATATTTCATATATATAAAATGCAATTCACATCCCCACAAAGAGTTGTTTCTCAACCGATTGAAGAATTTAGTCGTTCTGACTTTGAGGAATTACTCCGACAAAATCCCGGAAAAGTAGTTCTTAAATTTGGCGCTACTTGGTGCGGACCTTGCAAAGTCATTGAGCCATTGGTGAATCAGTGGTTTTCCAAAATGCCTTCTACAGTAAGATGTGCAACCATTGATGTGGATGAGTCATTTGACTTGTATGGTGCTTTAAAGACAAAACGCCAAATTAATGGTATCCCGGCCATCCTGTGTTTTAACAAGGGCAATTTGAGTTATATTCCAGACATGACGGTGGTTGGTGCAGATGTTGAACAAGTCAATGCTTTTTTCCGACAAGTAATATAAGGGAACTCGCCGTTCCCCAAGGGCGCAGCTCGACAGCTGTATGACCCCTCCTTTAATGAAGGGAAGGTATAAGCAAAGCAAAAAAGTGCGTAAAATTGTTGACAATATGTTTTTCCATTAAGGGAAGGTATAAGCATGGGTTCATAAGGGAACCTACGGTTTCCTTTAAAGATACAAACTCTGGTTTGTTGCTACATACTTAAGAATTAATCCGTCAATTTTGGACAACTTGTGCATCAAATCTATTTTACCAGTTGTCTCACACATACCCATCAGTTCACGCGCCAACGTGGATATTTTCAGAATTGCTTTGTTAAAATCCCCAATGGACACTCCAAACATTTCAATCTGTGCAATGACGGCCTTGCAATCAACTTCGTCTTTGCATTCACACCAATCATACATAAAATCCACCATCTCATAGCAGAATCCATCTAACCCAGAATCCTTCACACAAATTCCATGCGAAGCTTCCATATTCCATAATTCTGTACGCGCATATTCAAAAGATTTGATTTTATCATTCATAAAAGGATTGTCGCAATAATTTGAAAACCCGGGATAAATCCGGCATTCTTCGTTGACACGCACATCCGCAAAAAGACTCAAAAATGCAACCAAATCATTTGACCCAAATTCATCAAAGTCGTTCCATTTATGTAGGAGATGGGTAATTAAAATCGGGTTGATTTCGGAAACAACTCCAGCAATCAGCACATATTCGGTTTCATTTACAGCTTTAATAATACCCACTTCTACCAAAATCCGCAGGAGTCGCTCAACTTTGTCTACGATATAACGTTGGTTTGCCCGCAATCTGGAATGAGTATCATCTAATGCCTTTTTTAAACGCAAATAATCAATATAGAAAACGTAGTCTTTCTCCAAATTCGGGTTCTCTGCAAATATCTTGCGAATACTAATATCAATTTCCTTTCTCTTCTTGTTTGCCGCGAATTCCATCTTTGTCAGCAAATCCGAATAGGTCTTGAGTGTTTCTTTTGCAGTTTTCAAATTATCCAATGCTTGTTCTTTCTGTAAAATCTTTTTTTCCGTATCTTCAACTTCTCTCATCAATCCCGCAACCACACTATTCATTTCGGTTTGCAACATGGATTTCATAATGAAATTCTCAATGTCTTTGACTGATACTTTTTCCGCATTTTTGAAAAGATTTAAAATAACCGAATAATAAATCTGGAACTTACTCTCTAGTTTTTGCGGGTTCCCACACAACACTTCTTTGTAAGTAGTCATTGACGGGAGTTCAAAAAGGTTTGAACAATGCACTACGTGACCAACCGTGTCAATGCCTCGGCGACCTGCCCGACCAGCCATCTGTGTGTATTCGTGGGACAAAAGGTATCTGGGCGAATCTCCGCCGTCGTATTTCTTCAAATTGATGAAGACCGCAGTCTTAATGGGGCAATCTAACCCGATGGCAAAACTTTCAGTTGCAAAAAGAACCTTGATGTATTTCTTGGAAATCATAAATTCTACAATTTCTCTCAAAACGGGGACCATCCCCGAATGATGGATTCCAATTCCCTTCTCCAAAAGTCTCACCAAATTCTGGTATTCGGGCAGTCCGTGATATTCTCTCCAGTTGGGGAGACGTTTCAGAATGGATTCGCATTGTAAGGAAACCAAATGCGGATTATGAGAGTCATCATTAATTAAAGGTGTTGTGATTTCTTCGGCGCACTGCTCCACTGCTTTTCTGGAAAAAACGAAACAAATCGCAGGCAACATATCTTGGTCTCTCAGATGGGCAAACAAATTGTTCAAAACCGTTTTGCGTTTAAGAATTACGTCATTTGCATAAAGTGCATCCAGAACGTTTTTGGCTTCTTTGTAGGTGATTTCATTGAAAACCCCGTCAGCGGACCTGATTGGCAAACATTTGTCTACGGATTTGCGAAACCTTGCTTCTGTGTCTTTGTCCTTCATCTTCTTGTAAAATCCCTCAGTTCCATTTAAATACAAATAATGGGTCAATGGCACGACGCGCTTGTCGGTGGAACAAATCACGACCTGTTTACTAAGCTTGTCGCTAAGCTTGTCGCTTACGGTTGCTTCACTAAGCTTGTCGCTTACGGTTGCTTCGCTTCGGTCTTCAATCCAACGCGCAGACTTGACCGGGTCATCTAGCGTCGCCGATAGCATCACCATCTGCACGTGTTGCGGAAGCATCAAGATTGATTGTTCCCAGACGTGACCTCGGTGCTCGTCATTTATGTAATGGAACTCGTCAAAAACCACGCACCCCAATTCGTTCTCTATGTCCATTGAAAAAGAAAGCGATGATTCCGTTCGGTTTCCAGATTGAGTGAACAATTGGTTCATCAGAATCTCGGTTGTCATTATGAGAACCTGTGCAGTAGGGTTCGTTTTGATATCACCCGTTAATAAACCAAAAGTTATGTCCGGATATTTTTGTGTAAAATCAAAAGTCTTTTGATTGGAAAGTGCCTTTATGGGCGAACAATAGATGACACGCTTACCCAAACCCGTAAAATGCCGGATTGCAAATTCCGCGGGCAAAGTTTTTCCGGAACCGGTCGCCGCAGTAACCAATACGTGATTCCCATCCACAATGCCTTGGATTGCGTGTTTCTGAAATGGGCTGAGCTCATAATTAAATAATTTAAAATACTCTTCGTATTTTGAATCATTTGAATAATTGTTGTTGTCTGTTGTTAATACCATTTTTATGATTGCGTTTCTATGAATATATATAATAGAAAAATATTTTTATATTGTTTTCAAAAGTATACTTTGCGTCGTATACTTTGCGTCGTATACTTTGCGTCGTATACTTTGCGTCGTATACTTTGCGTCGTATACTTTGCGTC
>JACCDO010812086.1_pt1 | contig 13076 bp, 4 predicted proteins | sample 7446101 | NCBI WGS metagenome assembly JACCDO01 (sample SAMN15323440, study PRJNA562643) | freshwater metagenome | isolation source: river surface water | place: USA:Blue River Watershed | collected 2017-08-16
AGTGGATGCCTCGTTATCTGATGTGGCAGTGGATGCATCATCATCACTTGATGCGGCAGTGGATGCCTCGTTATCTGATGTGGCAGTGGATGCCTCGACATCACCTGATACGGTAGTGGCTGCATCATCATCTGATGTGGCAGTGGATGCCTCGACATCACCTGATGTGGTAGTGGATGCCTCGTTATCTGATGTGGCAGTAGATGCCTTGACATCACCTGATGTGGTAGTGGATGCCTCGTTATCTGATGCGGCAGTGGATGCCTTGACATCACCTGATGTGGTAGTGGATGCCTCGTTATCTGATGCGGCAGTAGATGCCTTGACATCACCTGATGTGGCAGTGGATGCCTCGTTATCACCTGATGCGGCAGTGGATGCCTCATCATCATCCGAATTATTTCAGGAAGAAGTTGATACGTCACTACCTGTTGACTATGACGAGGCCATTGATACTGTCCGCGATGATGAGCAAGTCGAGGTCAATAACGTTATATTTAGTGAAGACTTTGGCTCGCCGGAAGGGTTTCTGGACCAATGCATCGCCGAAAATGCCTTTATATCCCAGCTAAATCAAGAGAAACTCGAATTGTTTGAGAGCAACATCAGGCTCTCCGCTAGCAATCAACTGTTCCAGGACGTGCTAAAGAAGTATAACATCGCCGACCTCGGTGCATTAGACGCTGCACTGGCAGCAGTGGATGCAGCACCGACTCCAACTGTCACTGACAATCACCAGGAACCTACATGCGACGCATGTCCTGTTCTTCAGTGCCCAGTGTGTGATCCATGTCCAGCTCGTGAATGCCCCGTCAATCCTCCTTCTGACTGCAGCGAGCAAGTGCGGCAAAATGAGTTGTTGAAAGATAAACTGGAAACTTTTGAAATCAAAATAAAGTTGTCGAAGAATGACCAGGCGATCGCCGAGGTACTCAACGCACTCACTACATTCCTACTCGCTTACTCGCTTACTCACTTACTCACTCGCTCACCAGGCCAATTATCAGAATTGTTTCTTGCAATCAGAAGCGAACATGCTGGAGTTGAAGTACAATGAGAAGAAGTTGCGCAGCCAAATCGAAGTTTGCGAGAATGAATTGAACAGCTTAAACCGCAAAGTGGGTAGTGCCGTTGAGTACAAGAAAGAAACCGCAACGAGCGAGAAGGCTGCTGCTAACGAGCTCAAGGGAAGTAAAGGCACCGCAAAGCCAACGACGGAAGATAGCAATGAAACGGTGCCACAAATGCTGTCCGCAGAGCAGGTGCACAACATGATCAAGACGTCCTTGTCCTACATGAACAGCACCATAAGCAGCATTCCCGTCGGCGAACTCAAGGAAAGCGGCGTGCAGATAGTCGGTTACACTGTGCCGATCATTCTGGCGTTTTTCAGCAATGCGTTGAAGTTGTATATCTACTACATGATTTATGTGATTGGCAGCGTCATCATCCCTGGCGCCATCTCGCTGCACAGCGACTACTTGCTGCCGCTGTACAACCAGCACTTGAGCGCGACTGTCACGCAGGTGCTTGCTGTAATTTCGGGGTATTACGACTTGCATGTAGGTCCTATTGTCGCTGCCATCGCCGCCAACGAGCATTTCGTCGTGTACGTCATTCCCTTGGTAGGCGCGATTACCGAGGCTGTCGCCAGACTGATGGACGCAGTCACCACCTCTTACAACGAAGGCAGCAGCGACGAATACGGCACCTTGATCTATGACTTCATCGTGAAATGCGTCTCCTTTCTGTGCGAGTTCACTGCGCACTACGTGCTCGAACTAGTCAGGCTGATCCGCGACACGCACGTGTTCCACGAGTACACAGATGCCTTCGCCTACACCAGCGTCGGTTTGTTGATATTCATCACGGTCATCCTGGCTCGCCGGTTCATATTGGGAGTCGTCTTACTGTTTTTTATCATCCTGCTCGCCCCCCTCTTCCTCGTCATGTACATACCGATGAAGGCGCTTACCTCCGTCATGAGGATGTTCAAGAAAATGATGAAGCCGTTCACCAAGAAGGGAAAGAGAAAGAGTGCCAGCGCCGATGCACAGGTCAGGTCTAAGGTTGTAGAAGCTAGAAGAAGTGATGCAGTGCCGCCAGTAGTAGCCAGGTCCAACAGCAGTGGTAGTGTCAACGGATCTGTCAATGGCTCGATCAAGGGCCCTGTCAACGGTCCGATGAATTCGGAGTTCTCCGTCGACAACGCGCCGCCAGCCTACGCCGACACCTCGTCGATGAGCCAAAGTCAGTTACGATACAAATTGTCGCCATAAAACAGAAATTGTGTATTCAAATGTCTATAAAATTACAATTTTCATAACAAATTTCCTTAGTTCTTGTTTAGCGCGACGTCCTCCATGAATTCGAAGGCGTTTCCGTCTAGATCGCGACAAAACAGCGCCCTTCGACCAGAATTTGACATCGTATAATGGTGCTTTATTCTCTCTAATCTCTCTTTGATTATGTCAATACTATTGACAGTTACTGCTAGATGTCTATCTCTACCGCCATGTTCTGGTCGCCCAGTTGTTGGGTCAGGATTTGTTAATTCCATTAAATGAATTTGATCAGCACCTAGTGAGTGAGTGAGTGAGTGAGTTGAGTAGTGTGACTACTAGTAAGAAGTGAGTACCAATTTTTAAAAATGCGCCTCTAAACGGTAATGTAGTAGGCCTTAGATGGGTGTCATCAGTGAAGTCGAATACTTCCATAAAGAATTTCTTAGATTCTTCGACATTTTTCACCACTAAACCAGCGTGTTGGATACCGCCGTAATTCAGCGATTTTAGCGACGTTAAACGACGGCTTTCTTTGCTTAGCTTCGGTATCACAAAGCACAAAGTAAATGGCACCAACGAGAATGCGATGCAGGACACGACCCAGTGCTTCATCTCCTTCACACTGACTAGATACAGTTGAGTCTGACTTGACTCGCTTTTTCTCCGATTTTTCCTGATACCGGTGGTGTGTGAGACATGCACACAACCGTTAGAAGAGGCACACTCTGCGCGAGAGTAGCTGCGCCTGGTGCGGAAGAGGTCTTGACACTTAGCTTAGAGAACTTGTTCGCATTATAAGAGAATTCGCCCTAAAAGGTGCTAAAGGCTGTGGACTTTCTTATGGTACAGTATACATTGATGCTAACTTAATTCGACGAACTCGGTAAGGTCACTAATGTGGGCGCGATGCGCTTTTTGGCTTTAGGTTGGTTGTCCGAGTTGCTACTAACTGCCGCCACAGCACCCTGACTTGCCTCGCCTTTCCTTTTGTTCGGGGACTCGCTGGTTGCATTTACATTTTCCTTCGCACTATCGCAGTTGGACGACGACAACACATTCGTTTCGGTTGCAGGAGCAACAGATGTCGCATTAGGTGTTGCTGCTGGAGCACTTGGTGCTACTGGAGTCTCTGCTGCAAGCTTCTTGGATGTTATTGGTTGCACGTAGGTATTCTCGTAGCCGTAGACACCAGGGAAAGTCTGCTTCACAGTGGTTGGCACGTCTTCCGCTGCTACTGGGACGCCTAAGACTCCGTCGGTGAACTTGACGAATGTCAAGTATCCATCGGATGAGCAGAAGATGAATTGATTGCCGTCAGCTGTCCATGCGCCGTCGTTGATGGAAGCCAAGTGGAATCCGCCTAACCTGGCTATTGGGTACTGATGCTGGGTGTCGTATATGAACACAGACGACGTGGTTAACACAGCAAATATCATTCTGTACTTGCCGGTAAACAACACATGCTTCCCTTGTAATTTATTATCGGTGATAGGTTTGTACAGCACTGGAGAGAAGCGGATGACCACCGAGGGCTCTTCTAATCCTGTGAGCGAGACAACCGGTGACATTAACTGGTCGCGCAGGAATATATGAGTGGCAAAGGATGATGAAAATAGTTGATTTGAAGTGACGTTGCCAGTTGAAGGTGAAGGCTTGTAAACGCCTGTAGGAGTTACCAAGAAATTACCGTCAGGTGAGAAACTCAATCGACGGAAGAACGATGGCACGGTCGAGTCGGCGTACAAGTTGCGCGACATTGTGTTCCTATTTGTAATGGTTGCACCAGTCTCTGGGTCTACATCCACACCAAAGTCAGAGGCAGTTACGGTAGTATTGTCTTGTGATGATAAGGTGTCTAAAACTTTAATATTTGAGTGACCTCTTGCAGCTAACTTCAACATTCCTCCATCTGGTCTGTGCTTCAACACATGGATTCGCACAGTTCTGTCAGCACTTTGGGTTGCGACCATAGAATTCAATGGATCCCATGCAACGCCTTGTACATACGATTGATGAGATGGTAATGATAGATTCTCTTTCGTACTAAGTCTAATGATCTCAGCCTTGCCCGTGATCGAACCAACTATAATATAACTGGAGTCAGGAGACCATTGTATGTCATAAATTTCATCTAAACTTTTATACCACATTCTATCAATTGATTTCATATCTTTTAATGTACTCCAAATTCCAGTATCTTTTACACAGTAAATAACAATGGTTCTATCAGATGCAGAAGCTAATAGTTTTCCACATGGTGAAAACTTAACAACGTGAACAGAAGACTGATGATCAGCTAAATCAATAAGAAACTCCTGTTTGATAGATTCACCTACACTATCTATCCTCCATAATCTAACACTTCCCTTGGGTGGTACATTGGCATCAATACCACATGTTGCCAACGTGTTACTAGAATGGTGGATATCAAGCGAATAGACTGGATCTGGCTTACCATTCTCATTACCTCCTCCGTGCCATAGTATCTCTGGTGTGGCGGTGAAGATGCCACCGTTGGTCCTATTATTAATGCCATACTGGATAGAGTTCACTACGGGTTCAGTCACCATCTCCTCTGCTTCTTCCACGCGCGATGGCGATGGAGATGTTGTCATCAAAACAGGGGAATCCATGGCTTTTATTTTTACTTTTTCAATTTCAATTTTCAAAATCGCCGAGGGCAGAGGGCCTGGATCCTGCTAGGGGTCTTTAAAGTACAACCCGCTGGTCCTACCTGCTAGTAGCCACACGGCAGCTGCGCGCTCTTGCGGCTTCTGGATGCACACAGCATGCGCCGCGCACGTGACTCTTCTGTTACTTCAATCCGTCGCCGCGAAACCCAGTCCTTCCATGATTTCTTGGCTCTAACTGACTTCACATGGCGCTTTCTTCTCTTACTGCAACTGCCAACTGCACTATTAAGTCTTCTTCTCTTCCTTCTTCTGTGTCAGCACCGGATTGGGCCGGCGAAAAATTCGAAGCAAACATTCGAAGCTTTCAAGTTGTAAAATTGAATTGCTGTGTGATTGTGACAGTGACTCAGCCTTCGCGGTGCTAGTAACATGGAGCACAATAAGAAGGCGATAATTAGCGAAATGGAAGAAAACTTGATGCTGGCTTCCAACCAACATCAAGGATCGTACAATCCTCTTCAAGCTTCCAAGGGTAACAAGGATGATGATGTATATAATTTGCTATCTGATCGGGATATGCACATCACCAAAGAAGCCATATATAAGGGTTTGGAATTTGGTGTTGATAGAAGGTTTATTGATGTAACTCGTGTGTCAACAAATTCTAAATTTACTGCAAAGGTTGTACAATTATCTAAAGGATTTACCATCAATCCTAATGAAAGGTTGATTGATAGTATCAATAATACCACCTTAGATGAACAATTCGAAGCATTTTTATCACGTTTAGAGATTTTGGAGTCGGAAGATTACCTAGATAGTAGTATCGACAGTAGTGGTCTATCAGTTAAAGAAAAAATCTTGGCAATCAAGTTACCGAAATCCTCTTTTGAGCCATTATTAGGACCCTTACGCTCAAGCCGACCACCACTATATCAAGCTGTTGTACAGCATTCATTGTTATCCGGTAAAAGTCAAAATCCAAAACCATCAAAAAAATCGAGTAAAAAAGAGAAACGCAAAGATAGAAACGAAAGAGAATTGAATGCCGCGAAAGAAGCCGTGTCGACTCCTCCGACCGGCAAAGGTGGCAAGAGCAAGTCTAAGTCGTCTGTAGATGCTGATACCGAGTCCATTGCAAGTTCGACCCCGTCGGCACACGACTCTTTGCTGGATTCAGCATCAGCAATGGAGAGAAATAAAGAAATTTTAGCCACATTTATTGCAAAAGCTATCGCCGAACGGTCTGTTTCGTCGTATTTACTCGTCGTGGCGCTGTTGTTCAACTTGATGAAGCAAGACAACATCAGTGACCCCTCTGGGGAGACATATCACTTACTTCCTGTAGCCAACATCATTGCCGCACTGTTCGAGCCACAGGATGCCGACGAGTGCTTGGTCAACCCATTCAAGCGTTGCATACTTCCTTCTGTTATCAAAGGTGGCAGCACAGTTTGCAGTGAACTCTCGCGTGGAGATGACTGCAACTCATTAGAAACGGGTAACGTAGATGATAATCAGTCACATTCGGGGCTAATATTCTCAGGTAGTGAGCGAAATGTGGGGTCTGAAAGGGCGTTCAGTGACGCCGGTTCCACGGTCGGTTCTATTTGGGCGGAACAAGGCACGGAAACAGCGTCAATGGTAGACGAGGACGACGAGGAACAACTGCAACTAGTGCAAGCTCTCGCAATGTCTATGAGTGGAGCTTCGACCTCGGGAAGTATGGCGGCGACTATGAGTATCGGGTCCAACAGCAACAACAACACTGGAGTGGTCTCCTTTGATTCTGTGAAGCTTGCGAGCACCGGAGACTTCAGTGAGTCCGCGTCTGTGCAGGGATCCTCCGCAGCGTCCGTGACGTCGTCCGTTTTTATTAATAACTTATCACCAGACAAGTTTCCACAAATATTTCCGTTGTCATCGCATGGCTCGCTGTGGAATAAAGACTTCTGGAACAGCATCAACGTGACGCAGATCAACGAGCACATGGACCTGTTGCCGTCCTTGTCGCTGCGGACCATTATTTTCGCATTGCTAACCATCTTGTCAGTCAACATGGACTCGTACGTCAACCAAGATCCTAGTGCGTACTTGAAGGACTTGAAGTGCCCGGTCACCGAGACCTTGGCCATCGAGCCACACCCCATGATATTCCTCCTGCTTGAATTGCTGCTAGATAATTTCATCGAAGAGCTCAAACGGAGTAACGACAAGTTCCCTCAAGTGCCTGGCAGCCAGATGGACTCGCTGAGCCCGAAGGACCTGGCCTTGATCAAGGAGTGGCAGTTGCATCGGTACTTCTTGGTTTGGAGTATCTCCGTTTTACTGCGTGTACTGCAAGCTAACTTGGCGCAAGCCTCAGCCCTTCACATGACTCCTGCGTCGCTGGGGCTGTCTGTCGGAGTCGGCATAGTCAAGCATTCATCGAAATCAAAATTCAGAAATGAGCGAGATAACCGAGGCGACAGTGAGCAAGCGGGAGGAGGTCCCTCGACGTTACCGTTTGTGCTTAGACTTCTGCAAAGAGTGGCGGATTGCATGGGGTTGGACCACGCAGTCGCAGGTGCGCACGACAGTTACATCGACGCTTCCTTGCAGTTCGCGCCTAATTTACTATCCGAAATCATTAGTAACTGCAACAAATCGTACCGACATGGCTTGCGTGTGATGGGCGTGGACGTCTTTGCGCAAGGATTTACCTTTTTCAGGCAATCTATTGACGACCGCGTGTTGTTGCTGAAGCAGCTCCTGCAGTCAACTCCGATCAGTAACAGCGCCGAGTTCAGGCACCACAACGTCTTCTGTCCGCATCGCTACTCCAAGTCCAGCGGCACCGCGGGGATTGCCCCGTCACCTAGTTTTTATAAACTTTATTTGCTGCAAAAGCTCTGCGCGCACTTCGCTGCTCACGACACCGCCTTCCTTCTCACAACCGACGTGTTCGCGGCCCGCGACTCCACACCCGAATTCCTGAATACCGAGAAAAAAGAGGAAACAAGGCTTCTACCAGTGTACAACAGCGTGGAAACCGCGCTAATCCACCGACTTAGTGCCCCGGATCTGATGAGTAACGTCTTCGGCGCAGACACCAACCACCTGACTTACAACATCAACAGCGTCGCGTCCTACCCCTTCGCAGGCGAATTGCAGCTGTTGAAAGCTATTCAGAAGCAATTCATCAAGAAGTACCAGGGCAGCTTCGCCGTGAACAAGGCCGACACCGAAGAAGAAGCTGGCAAGTTTGCCTTCTTACCAAGCAGGTGCTCGCCGGATATCACCATCTTGAACGAGGGGAAAACGGCTCTGTTCACCAAGTCCAAAGCGTGGGGAAGCGTCGCGGTTTCCACATCCTTCAAGCCGAACACCGGTACCCATGAGTGGGCTGTCAAAATCGAGAAGTCTGATAGAGGCAATATCTTTGTTGGTATTGTCGCGGATGAGGCGAACATGGAGTCCTACATCGGCGGGGATGCGTACGGCTGGGGTATCATTGGTGTGAAAGCAGCCTGGCACAATGAGAGGAAGATCAAGACCATCTCTGGGCCTGACTTCAGCTCTGGCTCCATTGTTAGACTGCGATTAGACACGACGCTGATGACTTTGCAGTACTGCGTTGCGAGCATGCAAGATGACCGCAATGACTGGGTCTTGGTGTTCGATAAGTTACCGGCGATTGCATTTCATCCCGCTGTAAGCATGCATCACCGAGAGGATCGGCTTACTCTCCTGTACACCAAGACAGTATTCTCAGCGATGCGAATAGCATCTGGCGACGCGGTCAAGAAGAGGGAGTTGCTGAATGACTCCATCGACGCTCAGTCTCACTTCATGAGGTATTTCCAGCGGGTTTGCTCTGTTGTCGACAATATCCTGGGTGCTGTGGAGGCAGGGAATAACGCCAGAAGCGTGAACGTGATGCTGTCGCACCCGTTCTTTGGTATGATTCTACCTTCGTTGTCGTGCGCAATATTATCCGTTGAGTACGTGGAGCAGCTGTTTGTTGGCTATCAAGCTATTCAACTGATACCGTCCATGCTGCAGGTGATAAGGAAACTGTCGTCTACGTATGACAAGTACGCCAAGCAGCATGGCGAGGAAGAGCCTGAGGCTTTATTGAGTAGTAAGTATGCGTCGGTGATCGCGGACATCTCCGGCGACTGGATCTTCAAGTCGTCGACCTCGTCATCGCGCATGCCAGCTCAAGAGTACAAGGTGAAATTCGACCAAGTGTTCGACGTGGAGCAAAGTAAATCGAACGAAACGTCGCTGGCGGTGCAGATCAATGGCAACGGCCACGGCTCCGTCTCGTCTGTCAGCATCAAAGGCACCAAGTACGGCACGAGGCTGAAATTGTTAGAAACGTGGGCTAAAAACGGTGGCACCTGTGTGCTAGACGGTCGCTTGTCGTTGTGTGGATGCTTTTTCAGCGGCTCTTTCCAAGACACCAAGGCCGGCGACTCCGGCATGATAGAAGGATACCTCAGCTCCAACGACAGCCTGAGCTCGGAGAAGGAGGGCAAGCTGTTCGTCCTTAATGTACTGTTGAAGGTTCTTACACTCAGTTGCAAGGCGTACGGCAAGTTATGCGGCTACTTGGTCATCGGCATCCCAGCTGTCAGCATAGGAAACACTGAGCATGATTCAGCCTTTCAGTTGCAGTCGAGTGGCAACAACGACTTGGCTTCCACCGATAGAACTGATGCTGCGGAGGATCCAGCCGCAGTCGAAGAGAAGTACACGGTCACTGAGAACAAGTGGGTTGACTCCACTATATTCGCGGGTGGTTTGCCTTTGGACGAAGAGATGTTGAGGTATTTGAGCGACGAGATTAAGCTTTATCTCAACGTTTCTGCGGAACAAAGTGACGCGAACAACAGCCCGTTTGAAATGTCGAACTCATCGAGCTACCAACAGCTTCGCTCGTCGTGGCTGTCTCTCGCCTTCTCCAACATATCCACGGCGGCATCCAAAGTCACGAATTTCCAAAATAGCAAAGAGGAATCCATTGTGTACTCCGTGGATAGCTTGCGGCTGCTGCATGAAGAGAAGAGCAGTGACAATGCGCCTGCCACTAACAGCGACGTCGACATGTTGAATGAAGTGGCGTTGGGTCGCGGGGCTGGCTTGAAGCTAGACGAGTACGTGCTGCATCATATCGGGCGATCCGAACTGAGTAAGCGCGGCGGAGAAGTTGTTGCAACGAGCAGGCAGCTCGTGTTGGCTGCACTTATCAAGCACTCTGGATGTGACTTGTTGTGCATGAGTGAGTATGTTGCGATTTCCTCGGGGAAAAAGGACAAGCTGGATAGACCACATCCTCTTTTAATAGAGATTTGGAGAGCAACTCAGCGGGTTATAGAAGATATTGTGCGCTATAAGAACCACTCCGGGCTTTCCTACGGCGACGTGTGTAAAGCGGTGACACAGAAGGCGCAACTGCTTATTGCCGTGCAACCTAATATCTCCTGTGTTTCCGTGCAAGAGTCGTTGAAGTCCTATGCCGCCTCGGCTCATAGCGAGTACAGCCTCTCAGAAAGCATGCATCTAGACAGCAATGTCCAGCAAAACTGCTCAAAGCTCCTAGAAGATGTTGAAAACTTCTTCAAGAAATCCACGCTAAAGGACGTATCTGGCCTGTATGCGCACATGAAGCAGTCCTCGCTGCGCGCCTTGACGAGGGCTGCTGGCCTGTCCTCGTTTATGATGCTATTCGCCAGGGACGTGAGCAATGCCAAAGCTGCCGCGGATCACGCCGCCAGTTTCTCTGGCGTCAACTCAGTGAAATTGCAAGCGACTGTCGTCGAGTATATCTTGCTGTCCTTGAACGGAATCTCCGAGCTAGACCAGCTGGTGGCCGCGAGGTCAGGCGGAAATCCGAGTGACAGCGCAGTGAATGCAGGGCATTACTCTAACGGCTTGAGCAGCGTGTCGTCGGAGTTGACGTCCGCGGTCAAGTCGTCGTTCTATAATTCTTATGAATTCATCGCACAATTACTAACCCGTTGCACCTGGGCTAATGACCGCGACTCGCAGTGCACCGCTCTGTCCGCGTGGGGCGGAATCAGTATTCTTGCAGACGATCACACGTTCCTCAACAGAGCGAATATATTCCACGTGCTACAAACTGTCTTGGACAATGTGCGGAGCTCGATGTCGAGTAACTCGGGTGAGTACGCAGTTGATAGCACCAGTGCTGCCCCCGTAGAGTCAACGGATACCTTTGGAGGCCCATTTGCCGTTAGTTTTACGAGCAATTCGAGGAAGAGACTGTCTCAGCTGGTGCTAAAAGTTGTGCATTCACTGGCCTCGCAAGTTGCGTTCTTAAAAGATCCCATCATTACAGTCGGCGCGCCACCTAGTCTGGAGCGGTTCCCGTCAGGTCCAGACACCTTGTCGCAGTCTCTATTCACGATGCTTTACACGGAGCTGTACACGGGACTGAGGAGCGTCATCATGCAGTTCATGACGAGGACGGAGGAAGCCAAAACAGTTCCCGTTTTCAATGCAAAATCAGAGAAAGACGACGAACAAGAAGACTCGTTAGAGGGAGAGAACTACATCTATCGCATTCTGCGTCTGTTGTACTTCGTGTCGAGCTCGGCAGTGTGTCAAAAATCTCTGCTGTCTCCCAAGTGGCTCACCCTCTTTTTCTTGGGAGTCGGCTGCGGTGGGTTGGGAGTGCAGCGCCGTATCTTGCGCTTATTGCGTCGATTACTCGTGACTGTAGATCCTGCAAGGATAAAAGCCTTTATACCTTCCATGTTCAGTGCGCGCAGTGAAATCATCGACTCCGAGACGCCTTTCGACGAGGACGATGTTGAGGCGATGATCAAGATCCACAGCGAGGGCCATGCGAGCACGTTAGCACCCGCGTCAAAGGTTGTCTACTTCTTCTTAGAGGGAGTCTCCATCATCCTGCCTATCATCGCCGACGAGTCGAACCAGGACAGCGCCAATGAGAACAATCGTTTCTTCTTTGAGAAGAATCAAAAAAATGGCACCGCCGAGTCACTCTCTGCCGAGTCGCTGTTGATGCTCCGAGTCTTGCAGGGTGTCCCCGCGTGGAGAGCAGTCATCAATACTACTTTACAGGCCATTTTGGCGGCTAACAATCGCGACACGTCTTCGTTCGATACCCCGTCGAAGTTGCGCGATGCGTCTGCTGCGTTGAGCGTGTTCGGGGGGTACATAGACAGGTTGCGCATCGGAGGAATCGCCATCTTGCGCCCATTTTCGCTGGTTAATTTCAACGAGCATTCATTGGGCAATAAGTTAGCTGGAGTCTCGAAGAGCTGCTGCATGTTGGTGGGATTGTCACCGCAGTCTTCGTCTGTGGAAGTGGTCCTAATGGAGAGAGGAGTCCGACTCGTCACCCAAACCACTCTATCGCCGCCTTTATCCTCGCCGGTCTCGCCCGTGTCAAACATGTCGCATTTGTCTACAAACAACGGCGACAAGGCAGCTGCTGTAGCCAGTACGAAAACCATTCAACACACCACTAGCATGGCCACGACGTTGCCGGTTCTCGCAGTGAAACTGAACAAAAGTGATCTGATGCCCAGCTCCGACGTGCCGGTGATCGCCGAGTTTGTTTCCAGCGATTTGTTCCGCGAGACACTGAAGCTAATACAGACGGTGGGCGTGGCGTGGTTGAAAGAGTACGCGAGCACTGCCAAGCAGAATCGCGCGAAGAGGAAGCCTCGTGTGAAGCGCGTAAGCAGAGATGATGGTGACGACGAGAATGAGAGAGAAGAGCTGGAAGAGTACGACGACGAGAATGACGAGAGCGGCGATACCCATTCCTTGGAGGATGAGGACGGGAACAACCAGCCGTTCGATAACGACGCAGAGGGTAGTAGCAAGTCCAAGCAATTCGACGACATCTCCGATCGCGTGAATTCTGCATCAAGCGGCAGCGAAGTCAAGACGTTGCGCAATATCGACGCCCTAAAGCTCTTCACGATTGTGTCGGCGTTCCGAGCCGCGTCCGTCTCGCTTCAATCCGATAGTTTAGTGCTGAACTTCCTTCAACTAGCTGCCAACCTATCGACGCCTTTGTTCAAGGATATAATGGAGTTGTCGGTGGAGGAGTGCCCTTGCGGTGGCTTGAATGTCATCGAAAGTATCGAAGAACAATGGACCAAGTTGTGGGATA
>JACCDO010186047.1_pt1 | contig 13075 bp, 16 predicted proteins | sample 7446101 | NCBI WGS metagenome assembly JACCDO01 (sample SAMN15323440, study PRJNA562643) | freshwater metagenome | isolation source: river surface water | place: USA:Blue River Watershed | collected 2017-08-16
ATTTAACAAGTTATGCATCCAAAGTTATATTAATTCATAGACGTGAATCATTGAGAGCAAGTAAAATTTTACAAAATAGAGTTTTAGAACACCCAAAAATAGATGTATTTTGGAATTCAGAAGTTACCGAAATCCACGGTACTAAGCAAGTAAATAAAGTTACATTATTAAATAATAAAACAAATACTAAATCATTATTAAATGTAAATGGTGTTTTTGTAGCAATAGGACATACTCCAAATTCATCTTTTTGTAAAAATATAATAAGTTGTGATGAAGATGGTTATATTAAAACAAATAAAGAATTATCCACAAATATAAAAGGTATATGGGCCGCAGGAGATGTACAAGATAAAAAATATAGACAAGCTATAACTGCAGCAGGTACTGGATGTCAAGCTGCATTAGAAATAGAACGTTGGTTATATACTCATTAAAAACATAAATCTAATTTATTATTTTATAAATTAAATTAATGAAAATATTTATTTTATATTATTTAATGGTTATATGTATAGTTTATTGCATCATACTGTAAACCAGAGACATTTAAATACTCTTTTTCTTCTAATAATTCAATAATCTGATCTTGTAATATTTTTTTATATTTTTTCTTATTAATATATTCATAATGTTTGGATAAATTATATTTATTTAATATACGTATATCTATATTATCATCATATTCATTTTTAATTAAGTTTTTACAGTTAGTAATATTATCAGATATACAATTAAAATAAACTTTATAACTATTATCAAAAATATAATCTTTTATTTCAAAATAGCCAACATATAACTTATAATATTCACTAACATCTGATAAAATAAATTCGTGTTCTAAATTTAATGAATCTTTTTTCCATATGTTTTTAATGTTAGTTTTTTCAATAAAATTTGAATATATACTATCTACATTATTTGCAAATATATTGAAACAACCAATATTATTCTTTTTTGATTTAAAATATCCTAAATATAAGTTTTGTTGCATCTTATTAGTATATAATTTAAATTATTTTATATATTTATTTTGCATTTTATTTATACTGAAACAATATAGCATTACAATCATTAAAATAAGTTAAAATTTATAATAATAAAATATATAATTAAGATATATACATTTATTATATGTTATGAATAAAATTGATGATGATTTACTATATAAAATAATTAAAATCAATAAAATATTAAATTTAGAAGATAGAACATGTCAATTAATATGTTTTTATACTGAATTAAATACATATGAAGGACGTACTTATTTAAAACAAAAAAATAAAGATTTTAAAAAAAGAATATTTGATATAAGTATCAATATTTATAAGTTATATCAAGATATTTATAATGACGATAATAATTTTTTATTCAAACAAGTATTGGTTTTAATAGAAAGCTTAATAAACAAATATTATTATAATCGATTATTTAATAATTTATATAATTTATATGCGAATACATCATCAATTGTTAATTTATCATATTATATGATTGATAAATATGATAATTTATTATTTGAGGCATTAGATATAATCAATATAGATATTATAAATAATACAAATAAAAAAAATATTTTAATAGTTATACGTTTATTACTATCTAATTCTGTTGGAATAAAGTATATTAAAAATCGAATGAGACTAATAAAAAAGATAAATAATAAGTTTAATGTTGAAATATTAGATTTTTCAAGTCCTTTATAAAAAACAAAAACAATGTTTTTTGAAAAAAATTGATAAATTAACTATTAAATAATTGTTTTGTTACTACACTCGTGTAAACATTATCAATTTAGAACTCAATATAAGATGCCAGTTAAGAAAGCAAACAACTTTAGTTTTGGATTATCATTTGAAAGTGCAATGGCTAGAAGCTATAACATCGAAGATGGTAACACCGAAAATCAAATAGATGAAACTTTAGTTAACAAACTTAAATTAGTAATAGATAAAAGTAACATTAAAACTATCATACCAAGATTAGTTTCACATGAAGGTAGTAAGAATGGTCCAGTTGATTTTATTGCAAAATTACCGGATAAGACTCAAATAGATTTATCAATTAAAACCAATAATTCGACGAGCGATAAAGTTGCTCCTCAAACTATTGGACAATGTACAAAAGACAAGTTCTTAGAATATTTTTCAATTGAAGAAGATTATTCAGATGACGATATAAAAGAATATATAGAAATTTGGATTGAATATCTGATTTTAGAATATTTCGTTCACACATTCAAATCCAATATGATTTATTATAACCAAAAACGTAAGATTTTTAAATTTATTAAAGTTAGAGGTGATTTACATTTAGATGATACTAAGATATCATTTACTCATATTGAAAAAAATAAAAAATGGAATGAATCTACAACAGTTAAATATGACGGTCTCGCAATCGGTGAATTTCAAATTCACAAAAAAAGAAATTGTATTAAATTTCGTTTCAATATTATTAACTTAATTAAACTATTCCCAACAGCATTTGATGTATTTGATATTACATTATAAATGAACTTATTAAGATATTAGATATAGTATACTTTAATTGTCTAATTATCTTTTTAATCCAATGATATATTCAGTTAAATTACCTGTTTCATTGTATTGAAAAGACTTAAATCTTTTATACTCCATAGAATATACTTTTGTATGACCATACTTTTTAAACAATTCGATAATATCATTTATAGGTACTAGTCCCTCACTTGAATATGACATAAAAATGTATGGAGAATTTATATTATTTAAAATTGTATTGATTGAATTAATAAACGTTTTTTTACTACAAAAAGGCGATACAAATGCATTTACTGGTAATCCGGTCTTACCATATATCGATGGATGATTATCGTATCGAGCTATCATATTTAAAACGTGATAATTTTTCGAATATTGTCGCTGATTATATGGTGGGTCAAGGTATACACAATCATAATTTTCATTTAAAATACTCATAGATAGAATGTTTTCATTAGCTACTTTAGGCGTATTATTAATTATTTTGGTATTTGTATGTATTGGCTTCAATGTAAGTACCTTTAGTGATTTGGATTTATAATTTTTTAAATAACATCCATATACAGCCGGTATATTTGAAACATTATCCGAACATACTATTAATGATGCCAACAAAAAAAATTTATAATTAGGGTTTATATATGGTTCTTGTTCGATGAGTCTACGATAAGTATCAATCCTTTTGGCATTTTCGATAGTGAAATAACATCTTTCACACTCAGCATATGGTGAATAGTTTTTTGTAATATATCCAATATCTAGTTCATTATTAGAAACATCGGTATTGAATCGGCTTATTATATTTTTTAAATTTTCATCGTATGTACATAACCCAAACGCATATGATATTATATAACTATAATATTCCGAATCATTAGTTTTAGTAATAGCGTTATCATTACGTAAATTATATGTAATTATACCGGTACCTGAAAATAAATCCCCAATAATTTTATTATTTAAATCATTCCAATTTGTAAAATCCAAAATAGAATTTTTAATAAAAGAATATAAATTATGTTTTGAACCAATATAGTTTAATCGTATAATCTTGTTTTCCATTTTGATTTATAAAATAATAAATTATATAATTTAGATTTAATAAACTTAAACTAACTCATAATTTCTACTGTCTAATTCATAAAATGATTTATCACTATTACGTCCATAGATTGCTACATCATTATTATTAATATACTTTACATCTGTTAACATAATATTTATATTTTTTAAATTAAATATAGATTTTAATGATATTTCTTTATTAAGTAAATTAATGTAAAAATTATATAAGCTTTTACTTCGATTTTTAGTAATAATAATCTTATCCCATTCTGTATTATCATAGTACATTATACTTTCAATATCGTGTTCATATAAGTTTAGACATTCATTATTAGTCAGTTTAAAACAATATTTTTCATATACATTGCTTACATTACCGCTAATCACAAATACCGGAAGATATTCATCTAAAAAACGATATGTTTTAATTAATATAATTGAATTATTAAATCTTGATAAATCAGTCATATTGTACTCTATTTATTAATAAAAAATATAAAATAATTGTTTAAATCAATTTTTTATTTATTTGCAACATATAATAATGCATATAACCACGAGATTGTTAAAAATCTGTAAATATTGAATACATATGATGGTTTGGTAATATACTTAATAAATAAGTAGTTTATGAATATACTTATAAATATATTATAGTTTTCAGATAAGTCTTCTTTTTTAATACTAAATTTAAGATATATTTCCATCATATATCTAACAATAAATATGAATAATGATAAATAGTAATATTTATAAGATTCATTGTTTTTATTGGCTAATTCAGCCTTTTTGGTAGGTATATTAATTTTTGTATTAATACATTTACTTCCATAAATATATTTATTATCTTTTTTACTTCTAAAACCAAATGAGAATTCGATTTCATCTGGTGTTAGAGTATTATTAATACGACTATTATCGATATTTTTAATTTCGTTACCATCTTCATCAATGTAATACGAATTAAAAGAGTTACTTACATTATATAATGTAGATACTTTATTTTCGATTATACTTGGTGAAACAGCATCATTATTTGTTTCTATTATTTGAGTAACTTCATTATTCGAAGCATCCGTGTTATGTTCATCTGATTTATTTGGAATATAATCATTTACATTTTCAGAAACATTATTACCTGATATATCTTGAATAAATAAATTATTTGATAAATCTTTTATTGCATTATTCGCAATTAAACTAGATATATAATATCTTTTTGCATAATCTGAATTTAATAATTCATCTAGCTGGGTTTCTTCTGCGAAACCTTCTTCTGATTGACTTTGTATCATTTTTTCATCAACTTCTAAATTAGACATTTATTAATAGATTCTTGTTTTATGATTAAAAAATTAAATTAACATTAATTATCAAATTTTTTTATCCTCTATCTATATTAAAATGCAATATAATTCATATATCAGTTATGATACTTGTAGTTATTCAAGTGTTTTATATAATAAAAATAAAGTAGATTATGAAAACACTATAATCGGTTATAAATTAGGAAAGACAATAGATAATAATAACGTAGTATGTATTACAATATTAATACCAAAAGATTCAGTAAATGATATTAATAGACAAAACATTATAAATAAGGATTATTCAATCTATAACACTAATAAATTCATAATAGTTGATATTGAAGATTTATCTGGAAACCATTATGATAATTATTATGATTTAGATATAAATGAAGTTTTTAATAAAAATAAAATCATTTTAACAGAACAATTAAATGGTAATAAAACAAGTTTTGGTTTAATAAAAGAACGTATATTACAAGATTATATTCCAATCATTAGAGATAATAAAATTGTTAAATACGGTATACACGGTGCAATTATTAAAGAATATACCTTAAATATAAATAATCAATTAGATGGAAATTATATTGAACGACACGATAACAATATGTTAAGATGCGAATGTAGTTATGATAATGGAATAATAACAGGTAAGTATACTAAATTTTATAATAACGGTAATAAACATATTGAATGTAATTATAATAATGGATTAATATCAGGTAAATATAGTGAATGGTATCGTAATAGACAAAAATTAATAGAAACAAATTACTATAGGGGTAAAGTAGATGGAGATTTATATGAGTGGCATTCAAATGGTCAATTATTTAAATTTTGCCACTATGTTAAAGATTTATTAAATGGGGAATATCAAGAATATTATGAAAATGGTAGTTTATATATTAATTGTATGTTTGTCAATAATAAGTTGCTTGGTAAGTATCTGAAATATTATAATAATTCAAATATTCATATAGATGCATATATAAATGATGATAATACTATTGAATATACGAAAGTTTATAATACAAATGGTACTATAATTAATTTATAAAGGGTTTAAAATTTAATTATAATAAAAGTTGATTTTTTATAAATAATAAATTATACTTTTATACTTAACTCTAAAAATGTTATTAATTTGTATGCCTAGCGACAATCCAAACATTAAATATAGTAATAATATATTAAGATTTGAAGAAGGAATTAAACCTGATAATGTGCAAATAGAACGTTACAATAACGGCGCATATAAATCTGTAAAAAATTATAAATATGATATATTACATGGTAACTATGTTACATTCTATCAAAATGGCCAAATTGAAAGATTTATTGAATATAATTCTGGCGTACCAAATGGTAGATATTGTAGTTTTTATGAAGATGGAAAACCGTGGATAATTTGTAGTTTCAAAAAAGGTCTTTTAAATGGTGAATTTCACGAATTTTATGATACAGGTAAACCTTGGAATATAGCATATTTTATAGATAATAAAAAATGTGGTAAATTCAGAAGTTATTATCATAATAATAAACCAATGATAAAATGTTCATATATCAATGACATAAAAAATGGTGAATTTAAACAATTTGATTATGATGGAAGATTAATAAAAGAAGGAAATTATTTTAATAATAATATAATTGGTATATGTAAAGAATATAATCCTGAAACGGGTTACATAGAAAAAACTACCAATTATTCTATTAATTTATAAAAAAATTGATTATTCTCAATTATATTTTTAGAACAATAAACAACAAACTAAAATGACCAAGTTTATAAAAGTTAATACTATAAAACCAAGAACACTATTTAATACTGAACAAATAGTAACTATGTATATACCTGTATCTTCGATACATTCTATTACATATAATTATTCGACTTGTCAATCAATAATAAAATTAGTTGGTGATTTAGAAACAGAAATAGTTTTAAAAGGCTATTATAATACTGATGTAATCGAAAAATTATTATTCAAATCTAAATTAAACATAATCAGTTTGGAAAATAACCAAAATTCATCAAAAAAAATTAATAAAAAAATAATTTCAGAAAAAGATGACGAATCAAACGAAGATGAACAATCTGAAAAATCAAATGATGAAAATGAATCTGAAAGTATCGAAGAATCGAATGAAGAAGATGAAGAGTCTAACGAAGATGAAGAAACAAATGAAGATGAAGAAACAAATGAAGATGAAGAATCAGATAATGATGATGCCGAATTATCTAAATATATTAAAAAAAATAAATAAATTTGATATTGATACAATAATTATATTTTTTATTATATAATAAAAATGAACAATCCGAATATATTATACATTTTGGATAAAAAAAACTTAAATCAGTTTATAATAGATATATATGATTTATGGTGTAATTCTAAGAAAGATTTATTAGTATTACATTCTTATACAATAATAAGCAGTTTTAGAAACTATTTTATAATGGATAAGAATTATAAAATATTTTTAATTTCAGTATATAATCAAATAAAAGATAAATCAAATGATAAATCAAATGATAAATCAAATGATAATGAATATTTACAATTTTTAACGCAATTATTAATAGTATTAGAAGAAAATGCATTAAACAGGTTTATTAGATTAGATGATATAAATATTAATCAAGACTTGGATAGTAATATAGTATCTGGATTAATGTTAGCAAACTTAATAAAAAAATTTGACTAATAAAATAAAATAATTTATATTTTTATAAATATTATGTTTAGAAGCGATAATGTATTGAGACCAACCTTTTTTCAAAATAGTGTAATTAATAATTTACATTTAAACGTAAATGATTATACACGCCTAAATTGGCTTAGAATGAATCATATAATGATTAATAATATAATAATTGACCCAATAAATAAATATAATCCAAATGCAATATCATATATGGATATAAATAATATTGGTATAAATATTTATGATTCATTAGACTTTTTACTAACAGTAGGTTTACACGATAATTTATATGGATTAAAATATAATCTATTCATTGATTTAATAATTCAAGATTATATAAATAATTATTATCTAATTATTCCAAATGAAATTAGTACAATTCAAATGAAATATTTTTATCACAAAGAAACAAATTATGGATTATTACCATTAAAGTTTATAACAAATAACTTATTAACTTCAATAGTAACAGTAATCGATAATAATTTAAATAATATGTTAGGTTGTATTAATCAAAGTAGTAATATAGATACTAATTTAAATAATAATTTTAGAAATGTTAAATGGAATAATAGAATATATGATAAACCAGATGATTGTCCAGTATGCTTTAATCATATAGAAAATCATGAATTATTATCGTGTGGTCATCATATACATAAGACTTGTTTAATAAACTCAAAATGTACAAGGTGTCCAATGTGTCGCGAAGAAGTATATTTATCAGATTTAGAATTTAATCAAATAAATAATTAAAATACTATATCTGGTATATTATTTTTTTTTACAGTTGTTGGTGCCATATTTGGAACTGGAGATGTTTGAAATTGGGGTAATGGTGAAACAATATTTGGAACCGGAGATTTTTGAAATTGATTTGATTGTTGAAATGGATTAAGTATTGTTGGTACTGGTGAAAATTGATTTTGTAATATAGGTTGTTGATATGTATTCATTACTGGAGAATTATATAAATTTGGAATTTGTGTTTGATATATATTTGTAAAAGGTGATGTTTGAGTTGTATTATTTAAATTAGTTGAATAAAGTTCTTTTTCTTTTTCTTTTAAAGAAGCTTCAATTGATGCAATTTTATCTAAGTCTGATTTGGTTTTTATATCAGTAAAAATTAATTCAAGATATGTTTTTTCAATATTAATTATGTCTGATGATATTATTTTAAGTAATTCATTACTAATAATATCTAAATCAGCTTCTGTAATATCAACTTCTTTAAAATTATAATTAGTATCATTATTAACTAATGATTCATCCATAAAACATATTTTATAAAAAAAAGTTTCTAATCTATTATTAACTATACTAATGTTTTGAAGTATAATATTATATAAATTAAACCAAGTTTGATTAACAACATTACCTTTATTATCTGTTAAATTTTCTACTGGAATATAACCATTTTCTTGCATATATTTTTTATCGACCCATTTACCATTATTACTAATACAATCAGATGGATTATCAAGTTCCATGATATAATATTTGTCAGTTGCAGAATCTAATTTTGGATTATCCTTAAAATATAACTTTCTTAGAGTATTTTTATCTACATTTGGATAATTAGATTCAATATTAAACATATTACGGTTTCTAGCAATTTTCCAGTTAACCGTATCGAATAATTCAGTATTAGAAACTTGTTTACGATTTGAAGTACGGATTTCAGGAGTTATATCTATTTTTTCTTCTTCTTTCTTACCAAAGAAACTTTTCTTTTTTTCAATAGGCTTTTCATATAAACAATATTCATTATTTTTTAAATAATATTCTTTTGTATTTAATACGTCTGCAATAGTACTTATAGATGCTAATATATCTATTTTTTTTTTATAATAATTTTTAAAATGTTTACAAACTTCTTCTCTTTTTTCTGGATTATTATATTCATATCCAATTAATAAATTAATATCGCTACTCTTTAAACCTAATAATTCACCTTTACTTAATGCATTCAATATTTTATCTTCAATAACAATATGTACATCTTTACATTTTTCATTTTTATTAAACATTTTCTCAGCTTTTGTTTTAAATAAAAAAATTAAAAATTGGTTTATTTGTAACATTAATTTATTAGGTGGAATTGGTGGTCGAGTTATTTTAAGTTTTTTACTATCAAAATTATTATAAATATCAATTGCTCCGGTATTTATATTTGTACCGGAAGAGTTATTTGAACTATTAGTAGAATTATTATTTCCCATTAATATATTATTATATTTTTATAAAATAAAATTTGATAATATTTATCTTTATTAAATAATTTATATAAACAAAAAAAAGATGTCAAATAACAATTCATTTGAAAAAGGTTTACAAAGCAATAAGAATCGTAGAAGTCGTTATGGACGTAAATATACTTCGGTTCAAAGAGATTATGAAACTAGAGAATTTATTCCTGGTTCAAATAATGGTTACACTGCTGGACGTACTATAGACTCAGGTTTTAGTATTGAAGATGACCGTCACGATTTAGAAGCTATAGCTAGCATTAGACGTGGACGTAATCTTGAAGGCTTTGTAGTCGATGATAGTTTTGTAGAATATGATGAAAAAAAAATGTCAACTGATACAGAAACTGAAGAATTATCGAATGATGATAATGATGAATTATTATCAAGCAATAATGAAGATGAATCAGAAGAGGAAGAGATAGTTATTAAAAATAAAAAAAATAAGAATAAAAAAATAATTCGTGATGACGAAGAGGATTGTATATCAAATGGTGATTCCGAATATTTACCATCTGAAAGTGAATCTGATGAAAATGAAGAGAAAGAAGAAGATGATGAAGTATTCAATGAAGAAAAAGAATGTTCGGATGATGATTCCGAATATGTTCCGTCTGAATCAGAACAAGAATCTGAATCCGAATCAGAACAGGAAGATAATGTTAATAAATATGATTCAGAATATTTACCAACAGATAATGATTCTACTAATCAAGAACAAGATACAATTCCTTTTAACATCGAATTTGACCAAGTTGAAGAACGCAATATATCAGATATTGAAGAAGAACCAATTTGTTTAAAAAAATGTAGTTTATGTGTAGAAGATAAAAAAAATCAAGTAAACAATGAAGATACAGAACAATCTGAAAATGATTCAAGTAAGGATGAAGATTATATTCCAAGTAAAGAAAATTCAGAAACATCTGATTCTGATTCAGAATGGGACAGTGATGCTTCATTTGAAGAAGAAGAATTAGAAAGAAAAAGAATAGAATCTTTTAAAAATTATAGAATAAATAATTTAAAAGAAAATGTAAATGATGATACAATACAATTAAACATTACGAATCAAATTGCAAATAATTTATCAGACTCATCTAATATGATATATAGTATAAATAATAATTTAAACGAAAGTCTTGATTATAGTAGTATATTAGATGCATCAGTTTTAGAATCAGAAAGAAGCATAATTGAAAAATCAATTGATTTATTAAATAAACAGTTATCTGTATTAAATAATATTACAGAAACTTTTAAAAAAACCATAGAAATTTATGAAAAAAGAATAAACAAATAAATTTGATTTCGAATTCTCATAATTATTTTTTTATATAATAAAAATGGAATATATTCAAATATTTAATTCTGAACGAATAAGTGATATAATCGAAGATAAACAAGTACATATTGATATTGATAGATGTGAATCACCGGAATTAGTTATTGATATAAATAAAAAAGAAGAAATTAATAATAACAATGATATTAAAATAGATATTATATCATATATAAATTGTTTTAATTGTAAAAATAGCACATTTACTGGTTTACTTTTATACAACAAATATAATAATATAATTAAACCGTGTTGTCAACGATGTTTAAAAATTAATATTAAAAATATAGATTTGAATAATCATAATATTACGATATTAATATCAGATGATGGTTTATCATTTAGAAATGCCGAGCAATATGAAATAAAAAAAATTTTGAATAGCGATATTATAGACGAAATATAAATATTTTCATAACAAAAATATAAAAATGTTTATATCAATAAATTATTTTTTTTATAAGAAACTATAATTTGTAAACTGTTCAACTTTATTAGATGAGACTGGTACAGGTCCTGCAACGGATGTATTTTGTGTAGTAGTTGTATTAGTAGAAGTAGTAGATGGGGTATTAGTTGGTGTAGTTATAGTTTTATTTGATGATGCAGTAGATGGTGTAGTTGCGGTAGTATTAGATGGTGCAGTTGCGGTAGTATTAGATGGAGCAGATGGAGTTATAGTAGATGGTGCAGTTGGAGTATTAGTTGGTTTAGTTTCAGGTTTACTAGGTGTTGCATTGCTAGTTACTAATTTAGTAAATTCAACATTATTTTTTAAAGAAGTTAATTCTTCGTTAGTTACGGATACCCATTCAAATGATTTAATATATAATCCAGCTGCTAAAATAAGAATAATATATTTACCAATAGAGCGTAATACACTAAATAATGGAGATGAGATTAATGCGCCACCGGTTTGTTGATTTGAAGTTTCTTCAAAAGTCTCTTCTTCAGTTATTTCTTCTGGAGTTGGATTTGAAGGTTGAGGGTTAAAAATATTTTCAACTAAATCAAATAAGAAATCAATTGCAAATAATACTAAAGCAAATAATGCTAAATATTTAGAAATATCTAATATAGTTTGGTTTTTAGAACGTATTTTAATAGAAGATATTTGATTATTATTATCAGTAGAAACGTTGTATACTTTATTATTAAAGTGAATAAACATCTATAATATAAAAAAATATAAAAAATATAAAAATTAGCAATTAATTAATTTTTGTTGGATTTATATTGGTTTTTTTAGTACTTGGGTTATTCTTATACATTCGATAATGATTTAACATAATATTTCCATACATTTCAGGCGTAATGTTATTAAAATTTGTTGGTACATTTAGTCCATTAGTTGAGTTATTATTATTGTTGCCAGTTTGATTTGGATTATTTTGTTTATTAAATTTATCATTAAGTTGGTAAGAAATTAAAAAGTTTATTAGTTGGTTTGCAATTAATCCAGTTGTAATAGTAATAACAGAATATATATAAATATATACATCTGATAGCCAACTGGATATTAATGTGGTAGAATTATATAGACGCTTGCAATCCGGAGTCTCCATATAATGACCACGTATAACACTATTAAAAATGTCATACAAATTTGAATTAACACACTGCTTAGAATAGTAATATATTAAAACATTTCTAAGTAATGTAAGACCAATTATCCCTAATATGGTACCTAAAATAGCCCACCCAATATATCTTGCTAATTTAATTTCCATAAATTTCGTTAATATTCAATTTAATAATAAAGTGATATTATCAAATTTTTTATTTATTAAAAATATAATTTTATTATTTTATTTAATAATATGGAATATTTAATACCCCCAAATCACTTGTTTTAATACGGACATTATC
>JACCDO010231693.1_pt1 | contig 13075 bp, 4 predicted proteins | sample 7446101 | NCBI WGS metagenome assembly JACCDO01 (sample SAMN15323440, study PRJNA562643) | freshwater metagenome | isolation source: river surface water | place: USA:Blue River Watershed | collected 2017-08-16
AACGTTCTTTGGCCAATTTAGCCTATTTTTGAAAAATATTCAAACATTTGTTCGAATAAAACTTGCAAAGTGTCGGACCAAGGGTGTACAAATAGAACATACGTTCTAATCGAACAGATGTTCGAACAAAATGTATCAGGAAAAAGCCCAGAAATGGGCAAATAGAAAAGGAAAAGAAATGGCATCTGTAACTGCCCAAGCAGTGCGTCCCCTACAAGTTGTCCGCACAACACCAACTTCAGTAATTAACCCTCAAGTAAACGTTCATTACATTCATCAAAAGCCAGCAAAACAGCCAATCCGACTAACCCGTCGTGGCCGTCGAGTAGTGGCTTTATTAGTACTTATTCCAGTAGTTGTAGCTTTTTGGTTAATCGGTGCCAAAGTTGCCCAGGCATCTGATTCAGCAGCAACCCCAAGCACAGCAACTGTTGTAGTTAAGCCTGGCCAATCCCTTTGGGATGTTGCTACTGCAGCAGGTCTTGATCGTGATCCACGCGAAACTATCTGGATGATCCAGCAGCTAAATGGCATGCAAACAAGTGAAGTATTAGCTGGCCAAGAATTGATCGTTCCAACACGCTGACTTGATGCGTTAACCGAACTTTATAAAAGGACCTAAAAATACCTTTGCCATAATTCTTTTCTAAGAACACCCGCTCTTGCCCGAACTCTTGAGCGGGTGTTTTCCTTTGTTTATGCCATTGATCACAAAAGCGACAAGTCTCTATCGAGCCTCTAATTTCTGATGTATAGACCGAACTTTTTAAGAGTCACAATTTTTCGATCTGAAAAAATTCAATAATTGCAAGCCTGGGGAAGGGTTTGCCTGAAACAAAGTTCGGGTCATGTCGTTTAAATATGGTGCGCTATTGCGTTTTCGCCATGCCCTGAAACGTAAAACAACTTTTTCACTCTCATTAATCGTTTTAATTACAACAGTTGTTGTTCCGTTTAGTGCGACGAAGGCGAGCGCAGTTGGCGCCGAGAGCGATTACTACCTTGCTCTAAACGATGACTCCACGCACGACGGAGTCGTAGCTAATGGAGGAGTAATTCCAGCAGCTGCAGACTTCACAGCTGAGGTTTGGGTAAATCCTGATTCACTTAACAATCCCAATATTTGGCATCAGGTACTGCAGCAATCAGGTAACAGCGCAAGCAATTACGGTCGATTTGATATCAATCTAATTACTGCAAGTAACAATTCAACGACTGGTTACGCAGGTGTCCAGATTATTTATGATGGCATCAACTTAAATACTGTCACAGACTTTAGAGAAGTAAAGATTTTTGAAGATCGTTGGACACACATAGCAGTATCTGTAGATTACGGATCAACTAGTGCAGTAGTAACTCTTTATCTTAACGGTCAACAAGTTGCATCAAAGTCAGCATCGACAGTAAATCATACAATCCGCACGGATGGATTTACTGTTGGATATTTTCCTTTTAGCGACGGTACGGATCGACATTTCCATGGTGGCATCGATCAAATAAAAGTTTGGAACGGACTGCTTAACGCCTCCCAAATCGAACAAAGCATGAATACATATGGGTCGACTGGAGTAACTTCGGCTCCATCACTGCGCGCGCATCTAAATTTCAATTCTGATTACACAGATTCAACTGGAAACTACTCTTATGCAAGTACTGGTTCGCCAATTAGGTCAAATTTAGTGCAGTCATCAACGGCCGGAACCGATACAGTTCTTACATTTCCAAGAACGTATCTAATTTCGAATAATGGTTGGGTCGTACCTAGCGGTATCACATCCGTACGAGCTCTGGTTGTTGGTGGTGGCGGCGGCGGCGGCGCATGGGTTGGCGGCGGCGGCGGCGGCGGCGGATTTCGGGATGTCAGTTCAGTTTCCGTTAGCGGGACGGTAAACGTCGTTGTAGGCGCTGGAGGTTCTCCAGCAAATGTTGCATCGAGTCTTTACAACAACGTAGTCGGAACAAACGGAAACAACTCGATATTCGGCTCCCTTACCTCTAATGGTGGCGGCAAAGGTGGATCGCATGCACCCAGTGCTACCAATTACACAACTTTAAAAGCTTATGCAGGGGGCTCTGGTGGCGGTGGAACCGGATCAAACACAAGCAATACAACGGAATGGCAAATATTACGTACTGGTGGTGCTGGTAACACTCCTTCAACTTCTCCCGTTCAAGGATATGCAGGTGGAGATGGATACTACGGGGCGGTTTGGGCTGCTGGCGGCGGCGGCGGTGCAGGTGGAGTTGGCTCTAACGGCACCTCAACAAGTGGTGGATCTGGTGGGACTGGGGCAGTCAGCAACATAACCGGCAGTTCTGTGTATTACGCCGGTGGTGGTGGTGGGATTGTTTACAATTCAACAACTGGCGGAGGCACAGGCGGTGCAGGCGGCGGCGGTGCAGGTACACCTAATGGAACTGGCGTAAATGGAACAGCCAACACTGGTGGCGGCGGCGGTGGTGGTGGGAGTAATACATCGCAAACGTCGCAAGGTGGATATGGCGGCACCGGTGTCGTAATCATCCGGTACTCAAATAGCATCACGCCAACATTTGGATCACCCACTTCAACCGCTGACGGCTTTACAGTTCAAATAACAAATTATGACGCTTCTTACACATGGGCAGGTACGGCAACAGCAAGTGGAACCGTATCGATCAGTAACACCGGGTTAGTCACAGTAGCAGGAGTTGCTGCTAATACTTCTTCAACTGTGACTGTTGAGACCTCTAGAGCAAATTATGTAAATTCAAGCGCCACAGCATCAGGTACCTCACTACAAGCTGTGACAAATGGGGATTGTTCAGCTGCTGTAAACACAACTTCAGGAGTTTCTGTTTACAGCTCAGGAACGAACTGCTACGTAGCTTTTAAGAATTCAGGCACTTCATACACTTGGGCTCGTCCAGCAAATGTCACATCAATCAATTTGCTAACCGTCGCCGGTGGCGGAGGTGGCGGAACTAGACATGCAGGTGCTGGCGGTGCTGGCGGTCTTATCAATCTTCAAGGCCAATCAATTTCGGCAAGCACATTATCGATTTCTGTCGGAGCCGGCGGTGCTGGTGCTTCTTCAAGTCCTTGGACTGGCGTCGCTGGAGGGTATCCAGAAGGGGCCAATGGTGGAAATTCTGTTGTAAGTGGGACAGGAATTTCAACACAAACTGCAGTTGGCGGTGGTGGCGGAGGATCTGATCAATCACCAGGTAATGGTGGTTCCGGCGGTGGTGGATTTGGTAGCAATGGTACTGGTGGAACTGGTACTGCAGGGCAAGGCTTTAATGGTGGCTCAGGTGCTACAGCAAACAATTCTTATTGGCTAGGCGGCGGCGGTGGTGGCGCTGGAGGTTTAGGTGGCAACGCAATTGGCGCTACTACAACTGCTGGCGCTGGGGGAATCGGTTCCATAGTTAGTTGGCTTCCAGCTGCTGCAGCAACATCTTTGAGCGTTGGACAAGTATCGGGATCAAGCGTTTATTTTGCCGGCGGTGGTGGTGGCGGTGCTTCAACTGGAACTGCTGGAAGCGGTGGACTAGGCGGCGGCGGCGCAGGCAAGGCCTATGTATCGGCAGCCGGTACAAGTGGCACTGCTAACACAGGAGGTGGTGGTGGCGCTGCGGGTCTAGATACAACCGGTGGTGGCTCGAGTGCAGGTGGATCTGGTGGTTCTGGAGTCGTCATAATCAGTTATACAAATTCATACAGCATTACTTATGTCAGCGGAGGGGGATCTGGAAGCGCTCCGAGTTCCCCAACTTCTGTGGGACTTGCATCTTCATTCACGACACCTGCAAATACTTACACCAGAACTGGTTACACATTTGCTGGGTGGTCTGATGGCACAGACACATATTTAGCTGGCGCATCGTATCCTTCATCTGGATCCGTTTCAGGCAACGTAACCCTTACTGCAACTTGGATTTCCAGTACGCAAACTATTACGTATACATCCGGTAGTGGATCGGGAAGCGCTCCAAGTTCACCAACTTCAGTTTCTTACGGATCAACTTTTACAACTCCCGCTAACACGTACACGAGAACCGGTTACACCTTTGCAGGTTGGTCTGATGGCACAAACACATATTTAGCTGGCGCAACGTATCCTTCATCAGGATCCGTTTCAGGCAACGTAACACTTACTGCTACCTGGACTGCCAATACGCAAACCATTACCTATGCTGCTGGTGGCGGAACCGGTAGCGGCCCCACTTCGCCTCTTTCAGTTTCTTATGGATCAACATTTACAACACCTGCGAACACTTACACAAGATCTGGCTACGCTTTTGCTGGATGGTCAGACGGAACGAGTACTTACTCAGCCTCTGCAACCTATCCTTCATCTGGATCCGTTTCAGGAAATGTCACTCTTACTGCAACCTGGACTGCTAATTCAAATACCGTCACCTATAACTCAAACGGGGGAACGTCCGTAACGAGTGGGTCATTTACTACCGGTGGGTCAATTGCATCTGCGCCAACGGCGCCGACAAAGACAGGATACACATTTGGTGGTTGGTCGGATACAGATGGTGGAACTGAAATTTCATTCCCGTATTCACCAAGTGCAACTAGTGCGATCACGCTTTATGCCAAGTGGACTGCAAATGTAAATACAGTCACGTTCAAATCGAATTACTCAGGTGGTTCTGCCGATACCACCCAGTCGATCACGACAGATGTTTCTACAGCACTTACAAACAACCCATTCACCAGAACCGGCTACACATTTGCCGGTTGGGATACTGCTGCGGATGGCTCTGGCACTGACTACACAAATGGTCAGAGTGTGACTATTAATGGTGCATTAACTCTGTATGCAAAGTGGACGGCCAATTCAAATACAGTAACTTTCAATTCAAATTACGGAACGCCGACGACCTCGACACAATCGATCACATCGGGAACTTCTACAGCTCTAACTTCTAATGCATTCACCAGAACTGGATATACATTTGGCGGTTGGAACACTCTTGCCGATGGTTCAGGAACAAGTTATACGAACACTCAGTCGATAACTATTTATGCACCAATTACTCTTTACGCTCAGTGGAACATAATTACTTATACAGTCACGTATAACTCACAAAGTCCAACCTCAGGTTCACCTGAAAAAACCACTGACGCTTACACAATCGTGACCGGAGCACTTTCACTTTCAACTGCTGGAACCATGGTCAAGACCGGCTACACCTTCTCGGGTTGGTATGACGCCTCCACTGGCGGAAACAAGATTGGTAACGCAGCTGCAAGCTACACACCAAATGCTGACATAACTTTGTATGCAAGATGGACTGCAGCAAGTTATGCAATTACTTATTACGACACATCTAAAACAAGTGGAAGTGCGCCTAGTGCAACCAGTTACACAACAGGGGGATCTGCCGTAAGTGTTTCTGGTGCTGGAACGCTAGCTCGTTCCGGTTACACGTTTGCCGGCTGGAACACCAAGATTGATGGCACTGGAACCAGCTATGCGCAAAGTGACTCACTGACCACAAGCACTCCCGTAAATCTTTACCCTAAGTGGACTGCCGTTAATTACTCAGTTACTTATGACACTCTGAATAAAACATCAGGCTCAGCTCCGAGTGATTCAACAAATTACAACATTGGAAATGTTGTAACCGTTAAGGGCAATTCAGGTACCTTAGCTCGCACCGGTTACACATTTGCTGGATGGACAACGACTTCTGATAACTCGGGAACGGTTTATCAATCAGGTGACTCGTATACGGTTTCCACATCAAACATAACTTTCTATCCAAAGTGGACAGCAAATACTTACAACATTTCGTACAACACCAATGGCGCAACATCTGGTTCGCCATCGCGCACCTCAGATACTTATACAACCGGAAACTCGGGTATTTCACTGCCAAACATTGGAACTATGGTTCGAACTGGCTATGACTTCAGCGGCTGGTCAACAAGCCCAACGGGTTCTGCTCATTCCGGTGCATTCACCACGACAAGTGACGTGACTCTGTATGCAATCTGGACGCTGAAAACAATTAATTATTCTTATGCTCGAGGTGTTGCCGAAAGCACGAATCTAACGTCATCCAACATTGCAAGTTTCCCGAACCCAAGTTCATCATCGGGACTTTATGGCAGTTCGATCACAATTAGTTCAACAATTAGTGCAAGTGCAAGTGTTGGCGTAAACAGTTACTTATTCTTCGGTTGGAGTGACGGTGATACGACTTATCAGCCAAATAACACCTACGTACTAGGCACAACTTCACCCACCTTCACAGCTCAATGGATCAGGCTTTATGAAGTTCGCTATGGCTTAAGTGGCGGAACTGGAATTGTTGATGTTGATAGCGAATGTACTCAGGCAAATAACACTTGTACGGCAAACCAATCGATCACATTAAGTTCTGCGCCAACTCGCTCCGGCTACACTTTCACTGGCTGGAAAGATCAATCAGATACGGTGTTTGCTGCCGGAGCTGCCACAAATGTGACCTCTAATTCTTATGTTTACTACGCCCAGTGGACTGCCGTTGATTACAGCATCACCTTTGATTCAATCGGTGGAAGTGTTTCACCTGCGACGCAAACAAAGAACATCGGTCAGACAGTCACTCTGCCAAGTCCAGGTACCAGAACTGGTTATGACTTTGATGGCTGGACAGTTGGTGGCGTTACCTATGGCGTCGGCACAACGTACACAGTTGGTTCATCAAACGCCGCATTCACAGCGCTCTGGACCGCAAAGCGCTTCAACGTAAGTTACGACTGGAACGGTGGTTCTGGAACACCAACTGCCTCTTCGATTTACACTTACGGGTCAGCTGCGATAACACTGCCAACAGGCTCTGGTCACTCAAAAGATGGATATGTCTTTGATGGCTGGGCGTTAACAAACGGTGGCACCGCACTGGGTCTAACCCACTCACCAACTTCAGATGTTCAATATATTGCTCGCTGGATCGATGGAAGCTACACCATTACATACGAAACTGTTGGTGGCACACTAAGTTCAAGCACGGCTTCTGTAACTCGCACAAACTCATTCACTTTAGCTACACCGACCCGAACCGGGTACACATTCGATGGCTGGTATGAAGATGCTGGTTACACCGTTTCTTATGGAGCAGCTGGATCTTCAAAGACTCCGACTGAATCAAAGTCAATCTATGCCAAGTGGGTTCAAAATTCTCTTGTTGGAATCACGCCAGCACACTTAAATTCACTTACTAGTATTACAACCCAATCTGGAAATAGTTCTTCATGGACCGGATCACATTCATTAAGTGGAACTGGGGCATCGCTTTCTATTCCAGCTGACGCGCTTCCAAACGGAACAGTTGTTCAAGTTTCTTTTGTTGAGGATTTAACTAGGCCTAAGAACCTGATCGACACTTCTTACGCCTACTACACATCAGTTGTCCTTCACTGGCAACTCGGAACAGGGTCAACGGCAACAGTGCCAACGGCTGCTTCTGGCAAACCACTTACTTTAACTTTGACAAACCCTGACATCAGGGCTGGCGCAAAGATTTACAAGATTGTTCAAGGTGTGGCAACACAAGTGGCAACTGCTACAACTGATGGTTCAGTTTCAATTGAGATTTCTGAAGACCCGGAAATTGTTATTGCCGCAACAACTCCAACTGCGCCACGTTCAGTAACTGCAACCGGCAACCTAAATGCGCAAGCAACTGTTTCTTGGACTGCGCCACTTAGTACCGGGGGATCTGCAGTGCAGACATACACCGCCACTGCAAATCCTGGTGGTGCCACTTGTACTGCAACTGGCACAACAAGCTGTACGGTTACTGGTTTAACTAACGACACCAGTTACACATTCACTGTTATTGCAACTAACGCCGTTGGTAATTCATCTGCCAGCTCGGCATCAAGCGCTGTGATTCCAAGACTTAATCCGACCTTCAATGCAACCTTTGATAGCAAGGGTGGGACTAGTGTTAGCGACACCTTATTTACTCAACCAGGAACACTTTCAGAACCAACCGCGCCAACCAAACCTGGCTACACATTCGGTGGCTGGATGGCAACAGATGGCGATGCAACATCAGTTGTCACTTTCCCTTACTCACCTGGGGTAAATAGCGACATCACGTTGTATGCATTGTGGACAGCAGTTTCAGGTGGATCTGGTGGTTCAGGCTCAGGTGGTGGCTCAAGTAGCAGTACACCTGTTACTAGTCCGATCGTTAACTCACCAACGACATCGCGCGTTGACTCCGGAAATCGCAACCCATTGATCAACATGCCTGAAGAACCAATTGTTTTTAACGCTCCAGAAACTAAGTTCCCCGAACTTCGCGATGCTCCTTACCCAACAAATGGCTTGAACGTCCCTGTAGTTGGCGAAGTTATTGCAACCATTGATCGTCAGCCAGTTCAGGTTGTCGTGACACCACAATCAAATCAAACTCTCATTGAGTTTGGTCCAGATCTAGTGATGACTTTGACACCGCAATCGGCAACAGGGCAATCAATTGAAGTTGGCCCAACGGGTGCGCTGACTGTTATTCAAGGTGCTTTCATCACAGCAAACGGCAATGGCTTTAAATCGAACAGCCCAGTTGAAGCCTGGCTCTATTCAGATCCAATCCGTTTAGGTTCTGGATTTGCAGATAGTGAAGGTTACTTTGATAACAAGTTTGCGATTGGTAAAGATGTGCCAGTTGGCAAGCACACGATTGTCTTGAATGGTTTAACTAAGAGTGGGCAAGTGGCAACGTTAGCTCTTGGTGTTCAGGTTAAGGAACCTGTTGTTGATTTACTTCCACAAGATGACCCAAGCTCATCTATCTTCACTCAGACCTTCAGGGTTATTGCAGGCTTGCTGTTCGCCCTGGTTGTAGCTGCACTGTTCTATTTGGCTTCTCGCAGACGCAGGTCTGAAGGCTAGTTTCAGTATTAATACAGCCACTGCTGTATTAATAAGGTGAATCTTTTAGGCCCCGACGGGACGGCGCCAACCCCATATCTTGTGGTCGCAACACGCCGAACACGCCATATATAGCCAAATCGCTTGCATATGACCCAAAAAAGCCCTAGAGTCACTACATCTAGTGGTTACAACGCTGTAATTCACCCACAGATTGTGTTTAATTACACACAGGTTATCCCCAAAAGGGCTCAAAACCTGGAGAAATCTGCGGAAAAAGAGCGTCACACCAGTAACACCAGTTACCTGGGGTCACCACTAGTCACAGAAGTAACAGGATTCGGGACCTATTACTTAGGTGCCAAACCCAACCACAACATGTTGTGTCTAGCTAATAGGCACGATGTGTGGACCAACGAAATGCGAAAAAGGAGTCATTAAGTATGTTTTGTCCATACTGCAAACACAATGATTCTCGTGTTGTTGATTCACGTGGTTCTGAAGATGGCTGCTCGATCCGTCGTCGCCGGGAATGCCCAGAATGTGGTCGTCGTTTCACAACAAATGAGACCATCACACTAAACGTGGTTAAGCGAAATGGTGTTACAGAACCATTTAGCCGCGAAAAAGTGATCAAGGGTGTCAGTCGTGCCTGCCAAGGTCGACCTGTGGACGCAGATGATCTAGCACTACTTGCAGCAAGAGTAGAAGAAGCAGTGCGCGCATCAGGTGCTGCTGAAGTGCCAAGTAACGAAGTTGGTCTAGCAATCCTTGGCCCACTTCGCCAATTAGATGAAGTCGCTTATTTGCGATTCGCTTCGGTCTACCGAGCGTTTGAATCGCTGGCGGACTTCGAACTTGAAATCGAAGACCTGCGAAGCAGTAAAGCCCAAGCGGCAAGTACTAGCTAAGCAAAAACAAAAACTTCTCTTCCCAAATAAATAGCAAGAAAATCAAAAGCCAACAAAAGCCACAAGACACGTAACTTCCTGAATTTAAGTGTGACCCCGCAAGACAAAAAAGATTTGAAAACAAGATCTAAAAAGATCAAGTTGGATAACAGAGTTAAAAAACATAAAAGCTCATGAGGAGGGCAAATGACCGACATGGTCAACGCATCAACGGGTGCGAAGAAAAAAGGCAAGGGCCTAACAATGCAACGGCTATACACCACACCTGGTGTTCACCCATATGACGAAGTCACCTGGGAAAACCGTGACGTTGTTCAGACAAACTGGAAGACTGGCGAAACTGTTTTCGAACAGCGCGGCGTGGAATTCCCAGATTTCTGGAGCGTTAACGCATCAACAATCGTGACCACAAAGTACTTCCGTGGTCAGGTTGGCACAGATAGCCGTGAACGTACCCTTCGTCAGTTAATTGATCGCGTAGTTCTTACCTACACCAAAGCTGGTAAAGAACATGGTTACTTTGCAACTGAACAAGATGCAGATGTGTTTGAACATGAATTAACTTGGATGCTTTTGCACCAGGTATTTTCATTCAACTCACCAGTCTGGTTTAACGTGGGCACCTCCTCTCCACAACAAGTCAGCGCATGTTTCATCCTGTCGGTTGATGACACTATGGAATCAATCCTTAACTGGTACAAAGAAGAAGGCATGATCTTCAAGGGTGGATCAGGTGCTGGTCTTAACCTTTCTCGCATCCGTTCATCAAAAGAAATTTTGAAGAATTCAGGTGGCACAGCTTCTGGCCCAGTTAGCTTCATGCGTGGTGCTGACTCATCAGCTGGAACTATCAAGTCAGGTGGCGCAACCCGCCGCGCTGCCAAGATGGTTGTGCTTGATATCGATCACCCAGACATCGAAGAATTCATCGAAACTAAGGTTCGCGAAGAAGACAAGATCCGCGCCCTTCGTGATGCTGGCTATGACATGGACCTTGGCGGCAAGGACATCATCTCTGTTCAGTACCAGAATGCAAACAACTCAGTTCGCGTATCTGATGAATTCATGAAGGCTGTTGAAACAGGTTCTGATTTCGGTCTACGCGCTCGCACTAACGGTGAAGTAATCGAAACCCTTAATGCTCGCGAACTATTCCGCAAGGTTTCAGAAGCTGCTTGGGCATGTGCTGATCCAGGTATTCAGTATGACGACACCATCAATGACTGGCACACCAACCCAGAAACAGGGCGCATTAATGCATCAAACCCATGTTCTGAATACATGTCACTTGATAACTCATCATGTAACTTGGCTTCACTTAATTTATTGAAGTTCCTAAAAGATGACGACACCTTCGATGCCCCAACATTTGCTAAGGCAGTTGAATTCATCATCACAGCTATGGACATCTCGATTTGTTTCGCTGATTTCCCAACTGATCCAATTGGTGACACCACCCGTAAGTTCCGTCAGCTAGGTATTGGTTATGCAAACCTTGGCGCATTACTTATGGCAACAGGTCTTGCTTATGACTCAGAAGGTGGCCGCGCGCTAGCTGGTTCGATCACATCACTTATGACCGGTACTTCATACAAGCGCTCAGCAGCACTTGCTGGTGTGGTTGGTGCTTACGAAGGTTACGCACGCAACATTGAAGGTCACAAGCGAGTAATGCGCAAACACCTTGCTGCAAGTGAAGCTGCTAAGCCAGTTACCTCACTTGATGGTGACATCTGGAAACTAGCAACTGCTGCTTGGCAAGAAGGCAATGCAATCGGTGAAAAGAACGGCTGGCGTAACGCACAGGCTTCTGTGCTTGCTCCAACTGGCACCATCGGTTTCATGATGGACTGTGACACAACTGGTATTGAACCTGACTTCTCACTAGTTAAGTTCAAGAAACTAGTTGGCGGCGGTTCAATGCAGATTGTTAACCAGACAATTCCACGTGCACTTCGCAAACTTGGTTACACCGAAGAAACTGTTGAAGCAATCGTTGAATACATTTCTGACAAGGGTCACGTAGTTGACGCTCCTGGTCTAAAGCCAGAACACTACGAAATCTTTGACACTGCAATGGGCGAACGTGCGATCACTCCAATGGGTCACGTACGAATGATGGCAGCAGCTCAGCCGTTCCTATCTGGCGCGATCTCAAAGACTGTGAACATGCCAGAAACAGCAACAGTTGAAGAAGTAGAAGAAATCTACTTCGAAGCTTGGAAGATGGGCGTTAAAGCTCTTGCCATCTACCGCGACAACTGTAAAGTTGGCCAGCCACTATCTGATGCTAAAGCTAAGAAGACTGATGCTCCAGCAGGAGATAAGACTCCACTTTCACATCCGACCCGCAAGCGTCTACCAAAGACTCGCAACAGCAGAACTACATCGTTCTCTGTTGGTGGGGCAGAAGGTTACCTAACTGCAGGCGCGTACGATGAAGGCGCACTTGGCGAAGTATTCCTAAAACTTGGCAAGCAGGGTTCAACTCTTGCCGGTGTTATGGATGCCTTCTCAGTTGCCATCTCAATCGCACTTCAGTACGGCGTGCCACTAGAAGCATTCGTATCTAAGTTCGTAAACATGCGTTTCGAACCAGCAGGTATGACAGATGACAAGGACATCCGCATGGCTCAATCCATGATGGACTACATCTTCCGTCGTCTAGCTCTTGATTACTTGCCGCTAGAAAAGCGTGAAGCACTAGGTATCTTCACAGCAGATGAACGCGCTGCAACTGTTGCTGGTTACGATCAGCCAGCAGCTCCAGCAATCGCCGCACCTGTTGTGCAAGCACCAGTTCCAACACCTGCTCCAGTACAACTACCAGTTGTGCAAGCAGCCGCTCCAGCAGAAGCACACTCAAGTGCTGAACTGCTAGAGCAGATCACTGGCAAGACTTCTGACGCGCCACTATGTATGACATGTGGAATCAAGATGCGTCCAGCAGGTTCTTGTTACGTGTGTGAAGGCTGTGGATCAACTAGCGGTTGTTCATAACAAAAAACCTAAAAAGACCCCCAAGGACACTTGGGGGTCTTTTTATTTTCACAACTAACGTTTATGCACAAGCTGAAAAAATATATTCTTAAAATCGCTGCATCAACATATGAAGAGTAAGTGCAATTCATTTTTAGAATCCATGCTTACTCTCAGACGAAGCGGCGAGGTATTCGCATTGTTGATGTGAAACAAGTTGTACAAAATTATTATTTTTCAGCCACGAGTTCGCAGTTTTCAACAAGAGTTGAAGGTATTGCTCGGGGTAACAAAGTTCTAAAAGTTTGGATTTCA
>JACCDO011407451.1_pt1 | contig 13074 bp, 10 predicted proteins | sample 7446101 | NCBI WGS metagenome assembly JACCDO01 (sample SAMN15323440, study PRJNA562643) | freshwater metagenome | isolation source: river surface water | place: USA:Blue River Watershed | collected 2017-08-16
ATCAGTAGAATCTTCGAAAGAATGCCCTGTGAACTCCAGGCTGTGGCCATCACTGCCTGTATTATCATGATCATAGCTCTCTCTCCGTCTGAAACTCCACCTTTTATATATTTCAAGTTTTAGTGAAACATGATGCAGCAATTATCAAAAAAATTTAAACGTTGGGAGGTAACAAAGGTAGTAGCGATTATCTATATTTTACTCATAGCTACCCAATCAAAGTCCATTTATGAATGGACTATCCGCCTTCCCAACACCGAGACAAATCAGTGGCTGAGATCTCTAGCTTTACAAATTTGGCATGACGCCGAGTTACTACAATTGGAAAAAATCTCTTTTTTTGTGAATAATAAAGTCTCAAAAACATATTCTACCTACACGTACTCTGAAATTTACCAAGCAAGCCTTCAGTACAAAAAATTTCTCTTTGACCGAGATCAAGTAATAGGGGAAAAATTACCCGAAGTCTATACTGAGGCTAGTGAAATAGAGTCTGAGAAAGCACTACTTATTGGCGATTCAAATATGATGCGTCTAGGCCATATCCTCGCCACGTATCTCAAAACCGACCTACATTTAGCGTCTGTCATTCGCGCAAAGTTGGCTACTGGCTTAGCCCGCGAGGATGTCTTTAATTGGCCGATTGCCACGCAACATGCACTTAAGGAAGGGCGCTTTTTAAAAGTCTACGTCATGCTTGGTGCCAATGATGCGCAAGATATCATCGAAAATAATATAATTGCCACCTTTGGTGACGAAATGTGGATTCAATTTTATTCCGATCGAGTTAGAAAACTACTAGATAGTTCTTGCCAATATGTAAATGAAGTCTACTGGGTAGGACTCCCCCCCATGCGCGACGCCAGTCTCAATAAAAAAACGCAAGTCATTAACAAGATATTTGCCCGCGAAGTAAATAAATCAACTTGTGGACTATTCATCCCAACAGCGCCAATTTTCGCTAATACTGCTGGGGATTATGTCGATTTCATAAAAACAGAGCAGGGGCTCGAAAAAGTTAGAACCGCCGACGGGATCCATATTTCAACTCTCGGAAACCACCTTCTCGCCCGGAAAATCATTAAACAGAAAGGGCTAGTTTCAAAGAAAAAAAATAAGGAGTTTCAGAGAGTTAGGTAATTTAACTAAATTTTATTTATCTTCATCCGAATCAGAACCTGGTGTCTATGAACCCACATGAGGCTAATCCATGTCCGAACTAAAAAACATGACTGACGAAGAATTTGATCAGCGCCTTAAAGCAGATTTTTTGCTTGAAGCGACGGACATTGTACAAGATCTTGAGAAAAAAATACTAGTTATCAGCGAAGGCAAATCTAGTTCAGGTGGCAGCGAAGAAATAAAACTTATTTTTAGATTTGTCCACACCCTAAAAGGGTCGGCTGGTATGGCGGGGTTTCAGGCGCTCGCTAATTATATTCATACTTTTGAAACCCTATTATCTGATCTGAGAGATCAAAAATACCAGGCTACGGATGATATTATAACGGCAATGCTTCATGGTGTTGATGCCTTAAATGATGCGGTTCGAATTCTTACTGGCAATCATAAAGCGGATATCGATCCTAGCGCTTCCCTCGCTGAGCTAAAAGCTATTCTTGCTGCTCGCGGACGTACGGAATACGCAAATGCTTCTGGTGAAGGACATCTATCTACCGAAAGCTCAGCCGCCACACCTCCCCCTGAATCCGAAGAAAAGCCTAGAAAACTCACTGTTTTGGTGGTTGATGATAGTGAAGACATAAGAGACATTATCTGTGACTTCATCGCACCTCTTGATGTGAATATCATCACAGGTAAGGATGGAGAAGAGGGCGTAAAGCTTTGGGATAAACACCATCATGAAATTGACTTAGTTATTACTGATCAAGTCATGCCCAAGCTCAATGGGCACGAGTTTGTTGAGCATATTCGAAAAAATTACCGCACTGAAACCCCCATCATGGTCATTAGCGGTATGATCGATCGCAATGCAGCCTTGAGCTATATGAATCTCGGCGTTTTCGGTTTTATACCTAAACCGATTGACGACCTGCTCTTGGTAGAAGCGGTGAAAAAGGCATTAAGATTCTCGCAGTACCACAAAGCCCTTGAAGAGCTTTCAAACGAAACCATTCGAAGCTATACTAGCTTTAGAAAAGTTATGTCTTTACTTGACATTCCTTCAGCACGGGATGATCTTTATAAACATGCTGATAAATTTTCTGCACGCCTGAAAAAAATGGGCTTGCTCGTTAAGCAGGTACTTGAGAACAAAAAAGCAAGCTAGCAAGCAAGAAAGCAAGCTGCTGTCAAAATCTAGAGGATGCCAATGTTCGAAAAGGGTTCGAGCTTTAGCGATGTTTTAAACTTTGAAGTCGTCCACAAACTTTCGCAACGAATTAAAAAAAATTATCCTAATTTTAATACCGACGCCTTCCTAAGTTCTATCAACCTCAAACCCTTGAAATTCGCTGGTAGGGTTCGCCATATTGCCGATGCTTTAGAGTTACATCTTGCGGCTAATTTCAAAAAAAATTGTGAAATTTTGGTAAGGTCTTTACCACCGGAAATCCCCGAAGAGCGAGCAGGCGAAACCTTTGCTGCGCACTTTATCGTGCTTCCTATGACGGAATATGTGGCTAGAAACGGGCAACAGCCACAGCACCTCAAAATTGCGTTAGATACCCTAAAAATTATGACGAAGTCCTTTAGTTCTGAATCAGCGATTAGACCTTTTTTGATTCATCGAGAGAAGGAGGCTATCTCCTACCTAATTAAGATGACAAAAGATAAAAATGCGCATGTCCGCCGCTGGGCCTCGGAAGGCAGTCGCCCCCGCCTACCCCAGTCCGTGCCATTAAAGAAATTCATTGGTGATCCCAAACCTATTTTACCAATCTTAGAAGCGCTAAAAAATGATCCCCATCTTTATGTCAGACGCTCAGTGGCTAATAGCTTTAATGATATCGCCAAGGACCACCCTGATCTCGTCGTTAAAGTTTTTAAGACCTGGCAAAAAGGGGCTTCCCAAGAAACTCAGTGGATTATTAAACATGGACTGCGCACCCTGCTTAAAAGAGGCCACCCTGGCGCATTAAAGCTACAGGGGCTAACAAGCAGTGACCTCACTGTAAATAAACTTAAGGTGACCCAAGAAATCACTATCGGCGATGAATTACAGTTCTCATTAGAAATTCTAAATTCAGGAGAACCTGGACGAGTGATGGTGGACTACGTCATCGAGTTTAAAAAGAAAAAAGGAACGAGTGAAAAAGTATTTAAACTCAAAACCATAACTTTGGGACAGAATGAAAAAATTAAACTTGAGGGACGTAGGCTACTTGATCACTTCACAACCCGCAAAATGTACCCAGGAGAGCACACACTTATCATTCAGGCAAACGGGATAAGACTGGGGAAAAAGACTTTTTGGGTGAAATAAGAAAATGGTGGTGAGGGCGAGACTTGAACTCGCGACCTGTGGGTTATGAATCCACCGCTCTAACCAGCTGAGCTACCCCACCAAGGGAATTGAGGCTATCTTTTATGACTCAACCCTCTCGCTGTCAAGGGAAAGGTCACATAGCAGGATTCTACTACGTAACCTACTAAAAACTCAAGACTCTCGGTAGCGGGGGAGCGCCATCACTTCGTGCGTGCGATCGAAATCGGGGTACCGTGCTAATGCATGCGCAAACGCGGAGGCGGCCTCCATGTTGGTGATCAGAGAACAGCCAAACTGGACCGCTAACTGCCTCACTTGCGCGCCGTAGCTTAACTCTTTCAGCTGCAGATTTTTTGGAACATTGATGACTAAATCTACGATGCCTTCACGAATCGCTTCTAGTACGTCACGCCCCTCTCCCTTAGCCTCCCCAGGCCACGCTAAGCGCGTTGCTTTAATACCATGCTGCTCTAAAAATAGCGCCGTCCCAGGGGTCGCATAGAGGGGGAGGCCGGTACTTGCAAAAAACTGGGCACTTTCCAGAAATTTAAGCTTTTCAGGCTCAGGACCCGCGGAAACCAAAACACCTTTTTTTGGCCGTCGGCACTTAGATGCCTCAAGCGATAAAAGTAGTGCTTCATCGAAGTTACGACCAATACACCCCACCTCTCCCGTCGAGGCCATTTCTACCCCGAGCACCGGGTCAGCACCAGCTAACCGAGTAAAACTAAACATGGGTGCTTTCACACCAACATGCGGTAAATCATCTTCTGTAAAACGGTGTAATCCTGGATTTTTACCCATAATGACCGAAGTCGCCGCATCAGCAAGATTCAAGCCCACAACCTTTGAAACAAACGGAAACGAACGAGCGGCCCTTGCGTTACACTCAATCACCTTAATGTGATTTTGCCGTGCTAAGAATTGGATATTGAATGGCCCATTAAGATTTAAGCCCTTCGCAATCAGTCGACCGGCTCGCCGAACCCTTCGCACGGTTTCGACGTAAAGCTTCTGCGCCGGTACGACCATCGTGGCATCCCCCGAATGGACGCCTGCATTTTCGACATGCTCACTCACAATGGACGTCAAAATTTCACCGTCTTTGGCGACGCCATCTAATTCAATCTCACGAGCACCGAGTAAAAACTCAGACACCACAACCGGGTGATCCGCTGAAATATCAACGGCCATCGCGAGTGACTGTTCTAACGACACACGGTCATAGGCCACCCTCATCGCTGCACCAGAAAGAACATAGCTAGGGCGAATTAATACGGGAAAACCCACCTCAGAGAGGAATTTATCCACCTCTTCTTGGCTTCGCGCCGCAACCCACCGGGGCTGATCAATTCCGAGCTTATCTAATAAAGCAGAGAATAGACTTCGATTTTCAGCCGTATCGATGGTTTCAGGTGCATGCCCTAGAAGCCTCACACCTGATTCTGCTAACGGCAATGCTAACTTATTGGGAAGTTGCCCCCCCATACAGGCAATGGTTCCTGCAGGATGTTCTAAGTCCACAATATCTAGAATGCGCTCAAGTGTCATCTCCTCAAAATAGAGGCGATCTGAGCTATTGTAATCGGTCGACACTGTTTCCGGATTGCAATTGATGATAACACTTCGCCAGCCATCTTTTTGTAATCCCCGACTACAGCTCACCGCACACCAATCAAACTCCACACTAGTCCCAATGCGGTAGGCGCCACTACCTAACACAATAATCGGAGTCTTCCCATCAGGAGGGAGATGATCGTGCTCAGTCCCAACGTAGGAAAGATAAAGGTAATTAGAGGGAGAAGGGTATTCACCAGCTGTTGTATCGATTTTCTTAACCACTGGGACTACACCCAGTTTCTTTCGCAACTGCCTTACAACGGCAGAAGCCTTTTGCACTCGTTTCTCAGAAAGTTTAGCCTGTTTATAATCAGCGCCCCTGAGTGTCAATGCAGTTAGCTGCTCGTCGGAAAAACCTGCTGCTTTCAACATACGCCACTTTTCTAAGGGGATTTGATTGAATGCTGCTAAAATTAGTGATTCATCATGATCTTTCAAGCCTTTATGGTTACTGCCCCAGCTTGTAACCTCAGCTTCAAGCAATATAATATCCCGTAGTCTCGCAAGAAACCATTTGTCTATCGCCGTTAAATCGTGAATACGATCAATACCCCAGCCACGGCGTAAAGCATTTAAAACCGCATAAAACCTAGTGTCCGTCGGTTCCGATAACGCTTCAGAAAGAAATGTGTCGTCACCCGAGTTAAGGACCAAACGGTCAGTACTCAACCCGACAGCATCTTCCGTGACCATGCGCACAGCTTTTTGCACCGCTTCTTGAAAGCTACGCCCAATTGCGATGACTTCTCCAACCGACTTCATGGTAGAGCCAAGTCGTCTGGAGGCACCTTTAAATTTATTCAAGTCCCATCTCGGAACCTTTATCGTAATATAATCTAATGCGGGCTCGAAGTAAGCGCACGTAATGCCCGTTACCGGATTTTTTAACTCTAAGAGATCATTACCTAGCACAACTTTTGCTGCGATATACGCAATAGGGTAACCAGAAGCTTTGCTCGCTAAAGCCGAAGATCTTGATAAACGAGCGTTTATCTCAATTACATAAAATTGATGACTCGTGGGGTCTAGCGCGTACTGTACGTTACATTCACCAACAATGCCGCAGGCATTTACAATTTTTTGTGCACCATTGCGGAGAAGCTGATATTCATCATCTGAAAGTGTCTGACTTGGGCAAACAACGATTGAATCCCCCGTATGAATACCTAGTGGATCAAAGTTTTCCATGTTGCAGATGGTGATAATATTACCTTCACCATCCCGCATAACTTCATATTCAACTTCTTTCCACCCCTTTAATGATTTCTCTACTAAAACTTGCGGAGAATTCGCTAAAGCTGGAACCACTAACGCCGCCAACTCCTGATCATTATTCGCAAAGCCAGAGCCTAATCCACCTAAAGCGTACGCAGCCCGCACAATGACGGGAAATCCAATCTCGGTGGCAGCTTTTTTTGCTTCAGATAAGGTTGTACAAGCAAAGCTTGGAGGAACAGGAATACCAATTTCACGCATTTTCTGGGCAAATAAGTCACGATCTTCCGTCAGCTTTAATGTCGCAACCGCCGTACCTAAATTTAAAACATTATACTTCGCTAAAATTCCTTGGTCATGTAATGCAATCAAGCAGTTTAAAGCAGTTTGCCCACCAAAGCCCGCGACGATGGCATCAGGGCGTTCTTCTTGAATCACTTTCTCAACCCAATGGGCTTCAACTGGGTATAGATAAACTTTAACCTGCTCTTCAGGATTTGTTTGAACTGTCGCGATATTCGGGTTAACGAGAATAACCTCGCACCCCTCTTCAGTGAGAGCCTTTACAGCTTGGGTGCCAGAATAATCAAACTCCCCCGCTTGACCAATTGAAAGTCCTCCTGACCCAAGCAAAAGAACTTTGGGTGCCCTACCTAGTACTTTTAACTCTGGACGGATAGGCATTACGCTTTAACCTCAGTAATAAATTGTTCGATAATCCAACCGGAGTCACGGGGACCACCAGCTGCCTCAGGGTGAAACTGCACACTTCTAATAGGCTTTGTTGAGTGTTTTATTCCCTCAATCGTTTGGTCGTTTGCATTTCTAAACCAAACGTCCCACCCAGCTGGAAGTGATCCCTCCTCCACTACATAACCATGATTTTGACTGGTCATACACCCCCGGCGTGTCCCAACCTGATAAACTGGCTGGTTATGACTACGGTGACCGTAAGGCATTCTAGAGGTTCTGGCACCGGCTGCTAAAGCGAGAATTTGATGTCCAAGACAAATCCCTAATAACGGCCGATTACCTGTTAATAACTCTCGCACTTGAGCTGTTAGATTTCCAGTCCGCGTCGGATCGCCTGGGCCGTTGCTCAGGAGCCATCCACTGCAATCAACTGTTTTTAAGTCCGCATTCCAGGGAATTAATTCCACCTCGCAGTCATGCTCGAGAAGTTGGCGAATGATATTCCACTTAACCCCACAATCGACAACCGCAATACGATGCTTCCCCTTGCCTAAGACGCGGCGCATCGGACTCGATACCTGCGGCAAAATCTCGTAGGCTCCTGGGTCAAAAAAACCCTTTTCTGCAACCTTAGTCAACTCTGGGCCATAGTCTCGATGCCCGATGGAATCCTGAGGCACAATTCTGCCAAGGAGATTCGGAGTCTGGCGTATTAGGTGTACTAAGTGACGGGTATCAATGCCGGCAATACCTGAAACTTTTTGCTCATTTAACCATGTATCAAGAGACTTTGTGCTATTCCAATGGAACGCCTCATCGCTATCAATGGTCAAAATGACCGCCGCAACATGCACCTTCCCACTTTCAAATCCCCTAGGAAGAACATCAAGAGGTTCGTTAGGCAAGGAAGGAATACCGTAATTTCCTATAAGCGGGTATGTGAAAGTTAGGATCTGCCCAAAATAGGATGGATCTGTTAACGCTTCGGAATACCCTACCATTCCTGTGGTGAACACCATCTGCCCGCTCGCGGTCAGGGGGGCACCAATCAACTCACCCTCAAATTGATTACCGTCGGATAGGAATAGAGTACATTTTTGTCGCTGAACTCGGCCTCTTGGAGACATAAGCAGACTCGTCCTTATAGAGAAGGATCACCTCGGGATGAGGCAAGAAACTTTTTGGCTAGGACGAAGGTATAGCGGGGAAAGCAACAGGATGCTACATAAAATTAGTGGCTGAGAAATTTTGCTGCTTGAACCCTCAATTTTTTGGAGTGAGCTATGACAACCAACTCTTTTATTGTATTTGCCAAAAGAACCCCCATCGGAAAGCTTAGTGGCTCGCTAGCACAAGTTTCCAGCCCAGGGCTCGCTAGCCCCCTTGTAAAAGCTGCTCTTGAGGAGACAAAAATACCAGGGCATGCGGTTGATGAAATAATCATGGGGTGCGTACTCCCGGCAGGCGTGGGACAAGCCCCTGCCAGGCAAGCAGCTTTAGGAGGAGGACTTCCTAAATCCGTCTGCGCAACAACCATTAACCGTGTCTGCGGCAGTGGACTAAAATCAATTATGCTTGCGGACCAAGCGATCCGATCCCATGACGCGCATATAATTTTTGCTGGTGGCATGGAAAGCATGTCGGGAGCACCTCACCTGCTCCCTGGAAGCCGCAATGGCTATAAATTTGGCTCCGTCGAGCTGAAAGATCATATGCAATTTGACGGACTTTGGGATCCATACGGCAACAAAGCCATGGGCAATTTTGGCGATACCTGCGCCAAAGAATATAAATTCACAAGAGAAGAACAGGATCAGTTTGCACGTACAAGCTACGAGCGTGCTCGTGCCGCGACTCAGTCAGGGCATTTTAGCAAGGAAATTGTACCTATCGAGCTTCAAAGCAAAAAAGGCTCTGTTCTAATCGACAAAGATGAACAACCCCACTCTGTAGAACTTGACAAACTAACAACCCTACGTCCAGCATTCGAAAAGGATGGCACCGTCACTGCTGGTAATGCCTCTTCAATTAACGACGGCGCAGCTCTTACGGTAGTTGTATCCCAAGAAGCGCTGACAAAATATAACCTGAAGCCTGTTGCTAAAATTGTAGCGCAAGCCTCTCACGCCCAAGAACCTGCATGGTTCACGACCGCACCAGTTGAATGCATTCGCAAAGTTTTAGCAAAGGCAAACCTAAAAGTTTCCGACATAGATTTATTTGAAATCAACGAAGCCTTTGGTGGCGTAACTATGGCGGCGATCAAAGAACTATCTCTTGACCCTGCAAAGGTTAATATTCATGGCGGAGCAATTGCATTAGGCCACCCTATCGGTGCAAGCGGTGCTCGCGTGGTAGCCACCCTTATTAACGCTCTTAAAGCAAGCGGCAAGAAAAGGGGACTTGCTACCCTTTGTATTGGTGGCGGAGAGGCGAGTGCGATCATTCTTGAACTTAACTAAGGCAACCTGCTCCAGTTCACTTCAAGTGAAATACAGACAAAACATCCATTAACTTTTGAAATCAGTTTTATGCATCCTCCGTGGTTCACCAACAACGGAGGTTTTTTCATGTACGTTACGAACCGTCTTCTGAAGGCCTGATATTATGATTTCGAAACGTTTTTTTCATAATATCTACCTGATATTATGAGCGAATTTAGAAGTATCTCTGTAAGAAGTCTAAATATACCTTCTCTTACCTAGAAAACAACTCTGGCGCTTAAATTCCACGACTTTACGAAAAAACAACCCGTGCCAAGATGTAACCAGCTAAAATAAAATATGTTTTTAATAAAATAATTATACTAGACTATGCCAGTACAATCTGTTATACCCGGCGACACCAAAATGCTCACGGAGCAGCTCTATGACAACTCAAGAAATCGCAGTTTCGCGTGTTTTAAATGCCATCGAAACCGTTAAAAACGGTGGAATGGTGATCATGATTGATGACGAAGATAGAGAAAATGAGGGAGACCTTGTTTTTGCAGCTAGTCATGTCACTCCAGAAAAAATTAATTTCATGACTAAGGAAGCACGCGGCCTGATTTGCTTGAGCTTAGATCATGAGTCCGTTGAGCGCCTAAGACTTCCTATGATGGCGGATGCACATAAATCTGGCCCATCTAAGTCCACGGCTTTCACCGTCAGCATTGAAGCCCGAGAAGGTGTCTCAACTGGCATCTCCGCAGCGGACCGGGCACACACGATTAAAGTCGCTGCTAGTCCGGACGCGTCCCATAATGACATTGTGGTACCGGGTCACATCTTCCCTCTGAAAGCAAAAAAAGGTGGTGTCCTTGAGAGAGCTGGGCACACTGAAGGCTCGATAGATTTGGTAAAGTTAGCAGGATTTCCACCATCGGCTGTTATTTGCGAGATCATGAACGATGATGGAACTATGGCTAGAGTACCTGACTTAGAAGTTTTCTCCGAGAAACATCATATTCCGATTGTTACCATTGCTGATCTTGTCGCCTACAGGTTAAAGCAAGAACCTTTAATTGAAGAATGCCAACGGGGTAGTATCACCACTGAATTTGGCACTTTTTCCAGCAGTCTATTTCGTAGCAAAATTGATGGTAAGTTGCACATGGCCCTCACAAAAGGTCTGCCATTTACGACTGACCAAGTGATCGATATTAGAGTTCATAGACAAAGAACCTTAGTCGATGTGTTTAGTCACCCCGAAAAAGGCGGGCGCTGCCGTATCGAGTACGGCTTAAAAATGCTTCAAGAATCAGAAGCAGGGGTTTTTTTGTACTTACAAAGCCAGGAAGATTCCGCCTTAACTGAACATGATTTTAATGCTCTCCTAGATGTCGATTGGAAGCGTGACCTCGGGAAAAAACCTTGGACGGAAACCGACCCTCGCATGTTAGGCGTTGGGGCCCAAATTTTAAGACATTTAGGTGTGCGTAGAATGAAAGTACATATGGCCAATCCAGCCCCCTTAAAAGGGCTGGCTAGTTATGATCTTGATGTCGTCACAACAACTGAAATTCGTCCCGTTTAGGAGGTTCTTATGGCCCGTTATCTTATCGTCGTTAGTCGTTTTAATGATCTCTTAACAAAGTCTCTTCTTTCCGGAGCTGAGGATGTGTTTCAAGCTCATGATGAGAAGCATGTGGATACCCTATGGGTTCCAGGATGCTTTGAGTTAGCAACGGTAGCTGCGAGTGCCGCCCGAAGTGGCGCGTACTCAGCCATCATTTGTCTCGGAGTGGTGATCCGAGGGGAAACCCCCCATTTTGATTATGTCGCAGGCCAAGCGGCTAGCGGACTGCAAAAAGTCGGTATTGATACTGGTGTGCCTGTCATTTTTGGCGTTGTTACAACTGATACGACTGAGCAAGCCTTAAACCGAGCTGGTATTAAAGGTGGAAATAAGGGGGCCGACGCTGCCCTTGCTGCTATATCAATGGTTAAAACAATGAAACAACTTACGGGGTTAACCAAAAAATGAGTCATGCCCACATCAGTAAAGCGAGGGAGTTTAGCTTACAGTTTCTCTACCAGTGTGAAATTGAAAGGCTTTATTACTTTTCTGATAGCCATTGCCGCCAGTTTTCTGAAATTCAAGGGGTGGAGAGCCAGGTTCAGGCTCCCTTCCGAACCATGGTTCGTGGGACCTTAGAATCCATGACGTCCCTCGATCAACTCATTGAGGCCGAATCAGCTAACTGGAAACTTAGTAGAATGCCAATCATAGACCGTAATATTATTAGACTTGCAACCTACGAAGTCACGCAAGGCATAACCCCTAAACGGGTTGCTATTAATGAAGCCATTGAACTCGCAAAAAAATACGGCTCCGCAAACTCGGGCCGCTTTGTAAATGGCATTTTAGACCGCATATGCAAAGCGACAAAACCAGTCAAGCTGAGGGCTTAAATCAGTATCGCTAAAGCCATGGGATTAAGGTAGGCTATCATTTCATCATTTGTATGAACGGAGGCTTGCCAGATGACTCCCGAGATTTTACCGGAATCGTCCCTTTCACCCCAGCTTGATCCTCATATTGATGCTCCTAGAATCCCGAAAGCAACCATTCGCATTGTAACAGAGCGACCAGAATTTCTCTGCCAATTTTGGGTGGGGGTTGTGGAGTCGGGGACCATGCCTGCGGGAGAGCTTCTCAATGTCAAAACAATGGATGAGTTGCTGACAAAAGCACGGAAGCCAGGAATTGAAGACGACGGGCCTATAGCCTTATCTGATAGCGCACGTTCTCCTGAGCGCTTTGCCCTTTTAATTCCAGGACCTGACAGTAATGACGCAACATCGACATGGGCAGGACGCGCCGCCCGTGAAATTTTAAATTGGAATCCAAAATCAATTGGTCTGTATTTCGCACCAATTAGCAATAACACTCAAGAGCCTCTGAACGCCCTCATCGCGGTTATCCGCAATATTCTGGATATAAGTCCCACGCTACCTATCTTTTTGCTCGCCGGTGAATATGGGCTAAATCGAATTTTGAATATCACTCTAAAATTACGCGATGAATTAGATCCAGATCAACTCACTCTAGAAGTATTGCACTAACTGAGGACAATTATGAAAAAATCACCGTTTCGCACCGATCTCTTAGATGGAAAAGTTGCCTTGATTACCGGTGGAGGTACTGGAATTTGTTTTGGTATTGCAAGGGCACTCGGACAACACGGTGCTAAACTCGTTTTGATGGGAAGGCGAGAAGACGTCCTTAAAGATGCGGTTAAAGCCCTCGCTAAAGAGGGGATTGATGCTAAGTATGTCAGCGGCGATGTTAGAGAGTATGCTAGTGCAGAAAAAGCCGTTAATTTTACCAATGAATCTTTTGGAAACCTCGATATTTTAGTGAATGGCGCGGCAGGTAACTTTCTCTGTCCTACCGAAAAACTTAGTTCTAATGGTTTTAAGACCGTTATAGACATTGATCTATTAGGGTCATTTAATATGTGCCGTGCGGGATTTGAATACCTTAAAGCTTCGAAAAGCCCAGTCATTCTTAATATCTCAGCGACCCTTCACTATCAGGGCACCGTGATGCAGTCCCATGTGATGGCAGCAAAAGCTGGCATTGATGCGCTCGGCAGAAACCTAGCAGCTGAG
>JACCDO011951687.1_pt1 | contig 13073 bp, 10 predicted proteins | sample 7446101 | NCBI WGS metagenome assembly JACCDO01 (sample SAMN15323440, study PRJNA562643) | freshwater metagenome | isolation source: river surface water | place: USA:Blue River Watershed | collected 2017-08-16
CATTATCATTATCATTATCATTATCATTATCATTATCTTCTTCTTTTACTTTTTCTTTTTCTTTTACTTCATCATTATCTTCTTCTTTTACTTCATCATTATCTTCTTCTTCTTTTTCTTTTACTTCATCATTATCGTTATCTTCTTCTTCTGTTACTTCATCATTATCTTCTTCTTCTTCTTTTACTTCATCATCATCATCATCATCATCATCATCATCATCATCATCATCATCATCATCATCATCATCATCATCATCACTATCACTAGTTTCTATTGAAAATATCCAATTATAAACTCTTGTAAATAATGATGTATTGTTATATTTTTCTTTATTTTCTAGTATTTTAATTAGTTTTTTAAGAATATTATTTGTTATTTTATGTTCCAATTCATTGAATATTTCATCATATAAATCTTCTTTAAGTTGATTTTTAATGAACATGTAATTTTTATAGTAATTTTTACTTATACGAACCATTATAATATATACTAATATATTATAATACTTACTTAAATTGATTAAGATAAATTTTTAATTATATTTATAACTTTTTCTTTTAATTCTTCAATAGACCCATTATTATCAATAATATAATCAAATTTATAATCATCTAATTCACATTCACTAATATGATTATTATGATTAATATTATTAAATCTATTAATTCTAATAACAATACCTCCTCTTTTTTTAATTTCTTGGTATTCATTTATAAATCTGAGATCAGTTATTAAAATGTTATCTTGACTATTATATCTATTAAATAAACTTTCAATCCAAATATTTGGATGTATCATATTTCGACCAAAATCAGTTCCAACTTTTATCATAGCATCTCGTGGAGTAAAATTATAACCAAGTAATCTAGATATATTAATATCAATACTTTCTCTCCACATTCTATCTTCTTTATTACTTCCTTCTATTTTTTCTCTATCATAACCAAAAATAATACAACAAATATCTTTTACTGACTTTGCAAAAGAATCTATAATAAAATTATTATCTTTAAAAATATTAGCAACGGTAGATTTACCTGAATTTATTTTACCAGATAGAGCAATTATCATATATAACTAAAAAGTTATTAAGTTAACTATAAATTATTAAATTATTTCAAACATTTTTTCAGGAGATATCATATCATCATTATTAATAGTAAAATTAATTATCATTGTACTAATATAAATATAATTATATCCTTCTTTTTTTATATTTTTATGATTGTATTTATTTGTAAATATACAAGTATTATTTAATTTAACATCTTTAAATTTTGTAGCACTTAATGTTTCTTGTAAAAATACTAATTTATATTTATTATTTTGTGATGTATATTTATAAATCTTAATATTTGCAATATTTAAATATTCATTAATATAATCAAAATTATAAATTAGTTCTGAAGAGTCATTAGTATTCATAATATATATATATATATATTATATAATAAAAGTTTTAACGCTAATATTTATCTTTTAACATTAACTATTATAGTTGCTGTTTTATTTTGATCAACTGTTCTAACTGTTATAGTTGCAGTTCCTATATTAACACCTCTAATTACACCTGTAGAACTAACTGATACAGTTGTTGGTTTAGAACTAGTCCACGTTACTGATTTATTTGTTGCATTTGCAGGAGATATTACAGTATTTAGTTGTGTTGTTGTATTTACTTTTAAAGATACAGGTGATCTATTTGATATTACTATTTTAGATACTAAAATATTTGCAGCTGTATTAAATGCAATAGTTAATAAATCTCCTTTAATAGATCCTAAACCAGTACAATTATCATAACCAATTGTTGCATTATATCCACCATTACTACCAGATACTATATCATTAAAACTAGTTTTATTATTATAAAGTATAGTATTTGCGAATTTATTTGTACTTATAGATGCTAAATATCCAGACATTGCAGGAGATACTATACTAGTTCCACCAATAATATAATAAGATCCATTAATTAGATATATTACAGCTGTATTTGGATCAGCATCAAGTGCCATATCAGGAATTGATCTCTTTAATGTCGATAATGCTGATTGATACGTAGGTTTAGAAAAATAAGCACTAACAGCTCCTCCACCACTACTCCAAGCTGTTTCTGTAGTACTACTATCATATGTTAAGTTTGGGCAAATTAATTTAGTACCACCACATGCAACTATATTCGGACTTGATGCTGGAAAATCAGCATAATTTCCACTACCACCTACTCCATCATTTGATCCATAATCACCAGTAGCAGCACACACATTAATACCACTATTTACAGCACTTAATAATAAATTATTAATAGATGTTAATAAACTAGAAGAATAGTATATTTCGGCTAACCCCCAACTAATCGATATAACATTTGGTTTATAAGTAGGTGAATTTAATATAGCAGTTAATATATTAACAAATTGTGATAAACTATTTGGAGATATATATAAAACAATAGTTAATTTTGAACTTGGACAAAATGCACCAATTGTTTGAATATCAATTGTATTTTCAACAGTTGCTCCAAAATCACTATTAGGTGAATTAGTTGCACCATCTATAGTTTTAACAACAACCTTTGGCATATTATTACTAGATATACCAATCGAAGTCCAATAACTTTGAACATCACCATTAGTTAATATACCAGTTGTAGGATCTACAGTACCATATAAACCTCCTCCAAAAGATACGACAGAAATAACTTTATTTGTTGTTAAATTTGGTGTTGCAACTTTATAAATACTTCTTAGTTCATTTGCCCAAAACCAAGATCTAGTTACGTTATTATTAATATATGAATTTACTTTATCAACACGTTGAATAGATTTTATATATGATTTCAATTTATAATTATTATAAGGTAATTGATGTTGTTTAGTAGAAAGTATTTGTAATATTTTATTAACAGTCATTAATATAAGAATAAATAAAGAAAAATAATATTTTTATAAATAATTAAATACGTGATATCATTTCGATATCTACATCATTAAATTCTTCAGTATTAAAGTTTTTACATTTAATTAAATCAATATAACTTGAATTACATTTAATATTTGGTAATACAAATCGTGTATATTTATTTTGCCAAATACTACAATAATTAGTTGTTACCTTTTCAAGTTGACGTTTTATAAATACACCATTTTGTAAATATAAATTATAATCTTTAACATCTACTTTATGTTCAATTAAAAGACGTCTGATTTTATCTTGAGTAATATTAATGTCTTTATTAGTATATGTACATTTTTGATTTGATTCAAAGTAATAATTATACATTTCATTAACAAAGTTATTAAAACATACATATTTTGATTTCCATAGAAAATAATTAACTAATTCATTGTCATTTGGAAAAATTATATGAGTTGCGACAAAACAAATATTATCACAAATATTTTTATATTTTTCTTCATCAAATTCATGAAGATATTTTTGAAATCTTACAGCTGCAAAACTGGATACTGCGCTAAGAATTTTATTTACATTTCCATTAAATGTTGATCTAGGATGTAATTCATCATCTGTATCATGATAATAAGATTTAAATACTAAAATAATTTCATCTGAATGATTATAACCAGTTGCAGCGTTAAATTCTTTAATAAGATCGACTGTGGTAAAATCAATTGCTCGTTTAAAATCATTAATAAATGGTGTTTTTAAATTATTAAATTCAATATCTTTAAGATCTTGAAATAGTTTAAAAAAGTTGGATCCATTAATTTTAATAACAAAGTCAGTAAATGGATCGAATTTAGTAATATTTGTTAGTGTATAAGTTTCATAAAATTGCATACGCTCATTTAATGTTTTTGGCATTAAATCTTTATAATAATTACAATACATATCTAGTATTTCTGATTGTGATTTAAAATTATCTTCTCCGTCTTCATCATCACTTTCTTCATAAATTCTTTTATTAAATTTATTTATAAAATCAAAACTAGATTTATTATTAAAGATATTATTATCTTTATTATCTTGTTTATTACTACTATCATTATTTTTATAATTACTTTCAATATAATTTATAATTTTACTAAAAATATATGTTCCTGAATAAATACACATGGCTAGTGTAAATAGATATGCACTTGGTTTAACTTCCCCTTGACAACCATTATCAAGTATAACTTTATATGATGACATTTTATATTATTAATTATAATAATTTGATATATGCTTAAATAAAAATATTTATAAAAATATTTTTATAAATAAAAAAAATTAGATAAAATATTCATCTTCATTTCTTTCTTTAAAATAATTTAAAATATCATCTAATAATTTAGTAGGACAATCTTTTGTTGGTATTAAAACTCCAACTTTATCAGTAGTCAAGTGTATATTTGGATCAAAATTATGATCCAATAATATTTTCCATCTTTCAGTATATTTTCTATTTTTCTTAGATCCATGAAAAAAATGTCTAATTACTCCAGGAACATAACCAAATCTTAAAGTACTAATTTTTTTTTGAAAATCTAATATTGCTTTTTTATATCCATCATTTGATTCATTATTAATTGCCTTTAATCCATTATTTATAATACTTAACATCATAATATTATCACCTGAACCTAATATTCCTACTTCAAATAAACCACCAATTTTTTCATATGCTTTACGTGTTATAGCCCATCCAAAACCAGGGTGCCAATAGTTAACACCTTTACATAAATTATAATTATTATTATTTTTTGTATATTGATAACCAGCACTATTAAAAACACTCATACCTAATAATTTATGATCCATATCGATAGCATGAGACCAAACTTGTACTATATCATAACTTCCATTTAATAATTTTAGTGTATCTTGTGCCCATGTAGGTGAATCAAACTCAATATCAGCATCTATCCAAGCAAATGCTTTCCATGTTTTTGGTAATAAATATTTTACACCTAAATTTATCATATTTTCTTTGTGCCAAATTGGTATATCTGTTTTTAATTGTAAATGATTTTTATTATTTTTATCGGTTAATATATATTTTTGATTATTATAAACTAATTCAACTACATATAATATAACATTATTATCATTCTCAATTCTTTTAATAAATTCCCTAGCTAATATATATCTTCTTGCATATAAACAAGGATTAGATATAACAATGATAACATGAAGTTTATCTTCTATTGGATCATTATTTAAAATAGTTTCTTTTATATTATTTTTATAAACTACTATATTATCAATTTCGATGCCGTTAATAACAGTCATAACTTATATATATTAATATTTATAAAAATTGAATATTTATTTATTAATTATTTAACCAATATCTATTATAATTAAATAACTAAATACAAATGGACAATAAAATTATTAATAATGATAATGTAGTAAATTATAATACATGCCAATTAATTGATCGAGCATATAGTAAGCTAAAATCTATTACTAGCAATACAGAAAAGAAATCATTCTGTAAACCTGAAATTAAAAATCTAAACCGTAAATCATATATTATTAATTTTATGAAGTTTTGTAGTTCAATAAATCGTAATCCAGAAGAAGTAAGAGTATTTATAGATCGTGATATGAATGCAGAAACATCTTTTATAGCAGAAAATAATATAGAAGACGGTAATTCTGCATTGAAATTTAATAATATTTATAAAAATACTATCATCATGACAACTATTACTAATTATATGAAAGAATATGTATTATGTAATTTATGCAAATCAGGTAACACAGATATTAAAAAGAAAGATCGTATTACTTATTTAGTTTGTAATTCATGTAAATCATCGAGAGCTATTAATTAATTTTAACTTAATATATAAAGTAAGTTTTTTTTTATTTTAAAAAATATATAATAAAAGATTTTTTTATTACTAAAAAATATTAAAATCTCTAAATATTATATATAATGTCAGCTAACTTAGAACAAGTCTTCGCTATGGAAGGTGGTAAAAGACGCTCACGCAAGGGCTCCAAAAAAGGCTCAAAGAAAGGCTCAAAGGGCATGAAGGGTGGCAAGAAACACTCACGCAAAGGCTCAAAGAAAGGCTCAAAGGGCATGAAAGGTGGCAAGAAAGGCTCCCGCAAAGGCTCAAAGAAAGGCTCAAAGAAACACTAAATAATTAATTAATATATTTTAGTTTATTAAATTTAATAAAAATAATTAAATTTAATTTAAAGTTTATTTATATTATAGTAATAATGGAGTATATAAAGAATATAAAATCCGGTATTTATGTATTTATTGATAAAAGTAGTGAAGCTATTTCTAATATATTTAATGGTAATGAAAATATTAATAATAATATGAATAGAACAACTCTTGATGAAGATGTTTTAATAGAACAACCGATTAAACAAGAAGATATACTAAAAGTAAATAATAAACCTAAATATATTATTACAAAAGATGGTAATACTAGATATAGAATATTTCCACAAATTGCATCAATAACACAAATGAAAATATTTTTTGAAAAACCACATCATATAATAGATAATATATATTTAGGTAGTGCATTTAATGCTTCACATAGTACTACATTAAGAAATTTAAATATTGGTTTAATAATTAATGTTACAGCTGAAATATCAAATTATTATCCAAATAAATATAAATATAAAAAATATACACTAATAGATAATAATTCAGAATCTATTAAACAATATTTTAATGACTCTTATTTATCTATTTTAGAATATCAAAATAAAGAACGTAATAAAAATATATTAATTCATTGTTTTATGGGAGCAAGTAGATCAGTATCAATAGTTATATACTATTTAATGAAAAAACATAAATATAGCTTAAATGATGCTATACATTTTATTAGAAATAAAAGACATATTATTAATCCAACTATATTATTTTATAAAGAGTTGTATGATTCACAAAGTGAATAATAATTTAATGAATTATAATAGTGATTCACAAAGTGAATAATCATTTATAATAAAAATTTTTCAAACATAGATCTTAATTGATGAAAGCATTCTGGTTCTCTATGTTGTGAATGATCGCAATTAGTTTTATAAATAAATAATCTATTTTCTTCATTTAATGTTTTTAATTTTAATTTATCTTGTTGATATATTTCAGTATCAAATAAATCAACTACAACTAATTGTCCATCTATTACTTGTTGTAATGAAAATTTTGCTGATTCTACTGGTTCAATAACTTCATCATTTGGTGACCATACCATAATAAAATTTTCAAGAACATCTAAATTATTTTCTTGAATCATATATAATGCAATATGTTCTACTTCATGATTAAGTTTTGCAAGATAAGTCGAGTTAGTTAAATAAGATTTATATCTATATGGATCTCTCCAATAATTAGTTATAGATAGTTCTTTTTGTTTATCTTCTTGATAGAAATCTTTAGCTATATTACTATTATCAAATACACCACCATTTGGAGATACTAAAGTAATTAAATTTTTAACAGGATATTTATTACAATATTGAACATATCCACGAGCTAATAATCCACCTTGACTCATACCAATAAAATTAAATCCTTCTTTTAATTCATCCATTGAATAAATTAATTCGCAAAGCATTTTGAGTTGTGTATTCATATCAGTAAACATACTCGTAAAAGTTCCAGATCCTATTTCTAAGTTATATACTTTTATTTTAAAGTTTAATTCTAATAAATTTTTAAGATCATTCATGTTATCTTTATTAGCTAATACACCATGTAATAATACAGTTGGATAATTATTATTAGTTTGATTTAAATCATCGATAAATATTCCTGAATCTTTTTGTTGATCTTTAGGATTAATAAATAAAGTTGTTGTTGGTATTGGTGTTGTTTCTAGTTCTAGTTCTTGAGTATTATTAAAATCTAAACTAACTATTTGATCATATTTAGAAACAATAGGTAAACTATTAATACAAAGTAAACTTGATAAAAAAAGTAGAGTTAAAACGTTCATTGATATAATATTATTATATATTATAATATTTAACTTGTTTATATTTTAATTTTTTCATCATCTTTAATAACAGTTCTACATGTTCCACATTTATTAGATTTTACTGCACAGCTTATACAAACTTTATGATGGCATTTAGTAAAGACTACTTTATTGCTATAAGTTTCACAGATATTACAAGTATTTTTATTAGTGCCTAATTCTTGTTTATCAAGAATATAATGGGTAACAGATTTAATTTTAGGACTTGTTAATTTTTGTTTAAAATTATAACCATACCAATGTTCATCAAGATTAAGAGTTAATTCATATTTATTATGTAGTGCCTGAATTAAGTAATACCATGAAGCAGGTTGAACATCAATAACTTTTTCAAATTTATCTATTACTTGTTCTGTTGCTTTAATATATTGCATATCAAATAGATTTGTACCTAACAGTACTTGAACAGATTCAGGATTATTAAATAGTGCAATATGTAATATATTATATGTCATATCGCCCGAAATAATATTTTCTTTCATCATATATGATGATTTCTTTTTATAACTTTTAATAATATGTGCTAATATATTATGATCTACTATACAAGCAATTTGTAACAAGTTCATTTGTAAATTACCAGATTTTGCATAATCGGAATAAGGGCATATCATTGAATAACTATCATATATATTCATACAGTTATTAAATATGTTATCTTTAGACATGAATAGCTTTGTTAAATTATTATTGTATTTAAGACAATAAGTTATAACAGATCCAGAATTATAATCAGCAAAACAATCTGATATATCTATATCACAATTATTGATAATCCATTTAATTAATGGTTCTAGATCAAAGTTTGTTGATTCTTTGATAAGTTTCATTAAAAATGTTTCATTATTAAAGTTTACACTAAAATGTTCTTGTTTAATAACTTTATCTGTTAGTAATTTCTTGAATAATTTTTGATGATATAATGCTAGATAATAACTTGTTTTATTATTATCATTATCAGTAAAAATTAATATATTATTAATTTCATTATTGGATAACTTTTCTACTATTTTTGTTATATTTTGTGAAGATAGTTTAGTCATCATAATTATCATATTTTCTTTTGTTATTTTAATATTATTAATAATATCAAGATTATTTATTTCATCGCAAATATCAAGATCGATAATCTTATTATAAATATTAAAACCATTGATATCTTTAATATCAACTAAATTATCTATTCCAAATATATCAATAATAGTTTTAATATTATCTTTATTATTAAGAAATCCAAATAGTCTTGGATTATTATGTTTATTAACTAATTTGAGATCATCTAAAGTGTAATATTTAATGAACTCATCAATATTAAGATTATTGATCATTGATAAAGAGTAATTATCAATATTATTAGTTAATTTACATATTTTGTAATAATCATTATTAAATACTAATTTAATAGTATTATCATTTGATATAATATATTTTAAAAGATTAATATCATTTGATATATTACTTAAAATTATATTAATATCATCTTCTTGAAGATTATAATTATAGTTTACAAGCAATTCAATATACATATCGATATCGCTATTTTTTAATTTATCTTTTAAGATATTAAATACTGTATCAGATTTAATAGAGCAAGATATAATTTTAATAAAGTTATCATAGTTATCAACATAACTTGTTAACATATCGATATTTTCTGTACTAAATTCTTTAATTCCATGAATAAGTTCAGGGTGAGCATCAATTAATTTGTTTGGTATAACAATATTAAATTTGTTACACATATTAATAATGTTATTAATAGTATCATCATCAAGTTTTTCTAAATTATTAATACGTTCATTTAATAATATATTTGGAATACGATTTGATAAATATTCACCAATATTAGTAATAATTTTAATTTTATCATTAAAAGTTAATAGTTTAGTATCAATAAATTTTTTATGATATTTAGATATTAATTCAGAGCAATAAATTATATCATTTTCTAAATATTTAATTAGATTAATAATATTAGATTCTAATTTTATATCAGTGAGATTTAAATACTTAACATAATCTGGAAATATTTTATTAATGTTATTAATATCATCTATTGTTAGTTGTACATTAAAATATTTAGTTAATGAATGCATTAATATATTTTTATTATTATTGTAGTTAGTTATAATTTTAAGATAAAATTCTTTGATATTAGGTATTAATTTATCTCTTATAAGAATTGTTTTAACTAATAGTGATTCCATTATATCATGAGATATATTAGAGTTATTAATTAAATTTATTAATAATAATGATAATAACATATTATTTGATTTAGTTGAATCAAACATTTTTAGTAAATTTAGAATATCACCAACATCACTAACAGTATAATTAATGTGTTTTAATATATTACTAAAATTATTTACAGATACTTGATTATTACTAATTTTTTCTAGATACATAGATTTAATTTTGTAAATACTTATAAAATCATCATCAATATTAAATATTTTAAACAAGCTATCTACATAATTTGAATCAAATAGATTAGTTAAAGTATTAATTATACGAATACAATTATTATATTTATAAGTATCGATATCTTTTATAGATGTTAAATCTTGATCAGTTTTAATAATACTTAATATATTATCAATAATTTTAGAATCATCGAATTCATTACCAAACTTAATATCGTTTGATATTAAATCGGTGCAAATAAGTTTATTAGTATGATTTTGCATACATCGTGCCAATATTTCAAAATAACTATGTGTATTATTAATATTAATTAAGTTACATATGTTAACAAAATATTTATCAATAACGATATCATAATTATTATTGTATTTTAATGCTTGATTAGTTATACAATTTGAAATGAATAGATCAATTAAATATTTTTTAGAGTCTTCAGTTTGTATTTCATAAATTTTATCAATAATATTATTTGTATTATTACCAATTATAATATATTTAGCAAACAGATTTACTAATATGTCATCGATATTATTATTAGATTCATTAGGACTTCTAATAAAAAGTAGAGATTTTATAAAAGATTCAATAGGGGTGCTATATAGTTGAATATATTTAATATTAAAAAGCTTATTACTATAATTATTTATAAATCTATCAAATCCTTCGACAAAACTAATGAATTTAGTTTCTGAAAAATATTTAGTAATAATATGATAGTATGAATTATTATATTTTTTTATATTGTAATACATGAAATGATTCATTTTAAAATCATCTATTGTATTAACTAAAGTACTTATTTCTTCTTCATCTTCTTCATTTATCTGATCAAAATCTTTATTGTATAATCTAAGATAATTAAGATAACTAATATTATTAGTATCATATGTTTTATCATATAGATTAATTATTTTATTATAAACATCATTTATTTCAGGGATATTTAAAAAATTTGATATACATACAGATGCATAATTGAATAATAATATTCTATGTACTTTATTTATTGATAAAAGCTTTTCTTCTAGAATATTATTTCTATTATAAGCAATTAACATAAAAAGTAAATCATAAGGTTTATTTTTATTAATAGGAATATCAATAATTTGATTTAAATCGTCATATATTTGAACTACAAATTTACAAAGAATATCAAAGTAAGAATTACTTATAAATTCAAGTATAGTTAAGTTATTATTAAATATACGAATATTATTAATTGAATTATGAATATCATTATCAATGTATTTTATTTGTTTAAAATAATCAATAACATTTTGAGGTAATGATAAAATATGATCAGTGAAAATCATATTAACGGTATTTTTAATAAACGGTTTAACGTATATAAAATTAATTTTATGTCTGCAATTAATTGTTTTACAAAATAATGTTAATAATGTATCATCTTCTATCTTTAATTTACTAATATCAATATCATTATTTTTTAACATATTAATTAATGTTCCAAAATATACAGATAGATCAATATATTGTACATTACAAGTAACAGTATTATTATCTTTAATAGAAACACGTTCATTTAGTAATTCTGTATATTTAGATATACCAATATTATTAATAATAATACTTCTAATGTCTTCATTGTATAAAGACATAAACATTAAATTAATGTTATTTGCTTCTCGTAATAGATAATCTTTTTCAAATAATTCTTTAGGACAACTTGGTAAACTTAATATACTAGATACATATTTAATATTAGATATCATTATAAATACCCAATACAGTAGTGCATTAAAGTTTTTAATAACTGATACATTTATAACATTATTATTAATTTCTAACGTGTTAATCCAATTTTGTACTATAGAACTAATATTAATAATTTCATGATTATCATTATTATTTGTAAAAGTAATTTGCAGATTTGTCATAATTTCAATAGATGTTTCACTAATTAATTGAATAATATAGATTAATAAATCATTTTGACCAATTTCATTTTTAATAATTTCATTATTAGTGAACCAATTACTAGTTACTGGATTATTTTTTTTCTTAATAGTACATAATCGACGTAATATACTGTAATTATTTAATATAACATCATTCATATCATTTATATTTATTAGATTAAAATAAGTCGATAGATGATATGAAATATATTCTTTTTCATTTAAATCTAAAGAATTATCATCATCTCGATCATCATCTCGATCATCATCATCTTGGTTATCATCGTCTTGGTTATCATCGTCTCGATCATTATCTTGATCATTATCTTGATCATCATCTTGATCTTGATTATTGTTATCATAATCATCTTCGTCAACAACTTCATTTAAATCAGCAGCAACATGTAATTCCGGTAAATCGTCATCTTCGTCTTGATTATCATCTCGATAACTTTCATTATCACTATCTTGATAGCGATCGTGATTATCATTATCATTATCATCATTATCATCATTATTTTGGTGAAGAATATTAATCACCATATCAATGGTAACAGGCAAAGTCGGATCCATTTGAGTCGAAAGTATATATAGTTTATATTATAAATAAATAACATTTAATTAGATTGTGATTCAATTTTTTATTACTATTTGTAATAAAAAAATAATGAGATTTAACTAAAATTAGAGCGATTCAATTTTTTATTACTATTTGTAATAAAAAAATAATGAGATTTAACTAAAATTA
>JACCDO010490752.1_pt1 | contig 13068 bp, 9 predicted proteins | sample 7446101 | NCBI WGS metagenome assembly JACCDO01 (sample SAMN15323440, study PRJNA562643) | freshwater metagenome | isolation source: river surface water | place: USA:Blue River Watershed | collected 2017-08-16
ATACGATTAACGACGCCCATGCTTATGGTGTGCTGACCGTTGAGCAAATCCTGCAAAAGTCATCCAACGTGGGCACGGCGAAGATGGCCTTGCAAATGCCGCCCCAGGAAATGTGGCAGCTTTTCACCCAGGTCGGTTTTGGCCAGGCACCAGACATCGGTTTTCCGGGTGCAGTGGCAGGCCGTGTTAGGCCGCATCGCGGCTGGAAACCGATCGAACAGGCAACCATGTCTTATGGACACGGGATTTCGGTCTCACTTTTGCAATTGGCAAGGGCCTATTCGATTTTCGCCCGCGACGGTGAGCTCATTCCTGTCACCATGCTGAAGCACGCCGAACGGGTTGATGGTGAGACCGTGATCCGTAAGGACACAGCGAAAGCTGTCCGCCATATGTTGGAATTGGCCGCTGGCCCTGGTGGCACCGCACCCCAGGCGCAAATCCAGGGCTACCGTGTTGCCGGTAAAACCGGTACGGCACACAAACTGGAAAACGGGCGCTACGCCAACAAGTATGTGGCCTCCTTCGTCGGTTTTGCGCCGGTGTCCGATCCAAGAATCATTATTGCGGTCATGGTCGATGAGCCATCAGCCGGCAAGTACTATGGTGGTCTGGTCGCAGCGCCCGTGTTCTCGCGCATCGGCGGCGAAAGCCTGCGAGCCCTAAGGGTCATGCCCGATGCCAATATGCAGGCCTTTGTACCCAAAGCCGGGCAAAGTCCGATGCAGCCGGCCCAAGAACCTGCACCCCCAGCGGTTGCGGTGCAAACCGACGACAAACTTGCGCAGAGCGGCGCCGATCGTGATCGTGATGATGTTCAAGCCCTCGTCGCGACCGGAGCGGTGAATAAGCGATGAACATTCGCGAAACCACCGGTAATGACTTCCAAGCGGTGCTTGGCTGGATGCAACAACATGCGGCAGCGGGCAGCAAGTTGCGCTCCGATAGCCGTTTAGTTGAAGCCGGCGATATCTTTTTTGCGCTGCCGGGTTCGCGCAGCAGTCCGCAGGACTATGTCAGTGATGCCCTCCAACGAGGTGCTCAGGCCGTGGTGATTGCACCGGTAGCCGTCGCGGGCGATCTTGCTGCCGCTTATCTCGATTTTCCCTCCCGCAAGCTGCCAGTTGTCGCGGTCACGGGAACCAACGGCAAGACGAGCATCACCCACTGGATCGCGCAGGCCTACGCTAAACCCACGGCGGTCATCGGTACGCTCGGTGCAGGCTTCATCGGCGAAGGGCGCGCACTTGAGACCTTTGGATTGACAACCCCGGATGCGGTGCGTTTGCAGCAAATGCTTCACGACTTCAGGCAGGAGGGTGCAAGCCTTGTTGCGATGGAAGCTTCTTCAATCGGTTTGCATCAGGGGCGTTTGCAAGGCCTTGAACCAGCTGTTGCTGTGTTCACGAATTTGAGCCGTGACCATCTGGATTACCACGACGATATGCATGCCTACGCCCAAGCGAAGGCGGGTTTGTTCGCCATGCTTGGTCATCGACAAGGCCTGCATGCAACACAGCTCGAGCGTGCAACACGAGAAAAGCCAGCCCACGCGGTGATTAATGCCGACGATACTTGGGCGCAGACGATGATCGATGCCTGTCCTCGGGCCTCTCGGCTTTGGTTCTACAGTGTAGAGGACCGTCCCGATCAGGCTATCGACTTGGCTGCGCGCCACAACGCGGATCTGCTTTGGGCGTCTTACGAGCCGCAAGACCGTGGGTCGGGTTTGAGATGGGCGCGGTTTGCGCCTGAGCAGCGCAAAGCAACAGCACAAGGCGTGGTGCAACTCGGGCTGATGGGTCGATTCAACGCCGCCAATGCACTGGCTGTTGCCTGCACCTTGATGGCTTTGGGCCAAAGTACGGCGCAGGCGATGTGCTCGCTGCATGACCTTAGCCCTATACCGGGGCGCATGCAATGCATCGGTGCTCCCCAAACGCCGCTTGTTGTGGTCGATTACGCTCATACGCCTGATGCCGTCGAACAAGTCTTGCGGGCTTTGCGTCCCGTGGCCGATCAGCGTCGTGGACGTTTGCACTGCGTACTGGGTGCGGGTGGTGATCGCGATCCCGGCAAACGCCACGACATGGCTGCGCTTGCCATCAAGTCTTGCGATCGGCTTTGCCTCACAAGCGACAATCCCCGCTACGAAGACCCTGCGGCTATTTGCGAAGCCTTACGACAAGGGGCTATCTGGGTTTGCCCCGAGGCTGCCTATGACCCAGCGCGATTGCTTGTTGATGTGGATCGCGGATCGGCCATTGAGCAAATCATCGTTAGCGCTGATGCTGGCGACGTGGTGCTGATCGCAGGCAAAGGGCATGAAAACTATCAGGAGGTGCGTGGTCAAAGGCTGTACTTTGATGACTGCGAGCATGCCCGACAGGCGCTGGCAAGGCATTGGTCGCTCGAGGTGCACGCGTGATGTTTAGCCTCGAACAAGCGCAGTCCTGGATCGATGGGTCAAGGCTCGTGGGCGATCCACACTATGAGGTACAAAGGGTTTGTACTGACTCGCGAGATGCAAAGGCAGGCGATCTTTTTGTACCCCTGGTTGGGGAGCGCTTTGATGCTCATGCCTTTATTGGCCAGGTGATCGGTGCCGGCGTTCGCGCGGTGCTTAGTGCCCAAAGCTTATCGCCCGATGCCTTAATCGATGGCGAAGTTCAGCGTGGGGTGATTCACGGTTTGCAAGTGCCCGATACCACCTTGGCGCTGCAGCAGCTTGCAGCAGGCTGGCGCCGCCAGTTTTCAATACCTGTGATCGCGGTTACCGGCAGTAACGGCAAAACCACGGTCAAGGAGATGATCGCAAGCATTTTGCGGATTGCCTATGGCGAGGCCGCGCTTTCGAGCCAGGGTAATTTAAATAACGGCTATGGTGTACCGATGTCTGTGTTGCGACTTCGTAGCAGTCACCGCGCAGCTGTTTTCGAGTTGGGCATTAACCAGGTGGGCGAAATGGCCCAGCTTTGTCCGATCGCCCAGCCCACGCTCACGCTTGTCAATAACGCGCAGCGTGAACATCAAGAGTTTTTACACGGCATTGAGGCCTCTGCGCGAGAAAATGGGGCGGCGATCAGCCAGCTGCAAGCCGACGGGATCGCCGTATTCCCGGGCGATGATCAGTGTGCGCCGATCTGGCAATCGCTGGCCGGCCATCGACTTTGTGTTTGTTTTGGCTGGCACGATCACTGGCCGGTTCATGCGAGCGAAGTAAGTGCAAGCAGTTTTCGTTTGCACTGCCATGGCGATAACGCGATGCTGACACTTCGCATCGCGGGCCGGCACAACATTCGCAATGCAATGGCAGCGGCCGCCTGCTGTGAGGCAATCGGCGTTCGTTTTGAAGACATCGTCGCAGGACTTGAGCAGTTTGAGCCGGTTGGCGGACGTTTGCGCCAAATTCCCTTGCATGGGCAGGCCTTGCTTATTGACGATAGCTATAACGCCAATCCTGATTCGGTACGCGCTGCGATCGACGTGCTGGCCGGTGTGGCGGGTGAGCGCTTTCTGGTGCTTGGCGATATGGGTGAGGTTGGCGAGCAAGGCGATGCGTTCCATGAGGAAGTGGGTGTTTATGCGCGTACCTGTGGCATCGAGCAACTATGGTTGCTTGGCGATGCCAGCGCCCACACAGCTCGGGGTTTCGGCGCTAAGGCAAGACACTTTGGAAACGATGTGGCTGCCCTGGTCGATGCGCTTAAGGAAAGCCTCAACCCGGATCATTTAGCGACGGAGGCCACCGTATTGGTCAAAGGCTCGCGCTTTATGGCTATGGAGCGGGTCGTGAGGGCGCTTACCGAAGATCAACATGCCAAGGTGGCCTTGTAATGCTGCTCGAACTTACACAATGGCTTGCCAAGGACATTCGAGCTTTTTCGGTGTTCAACTACATCACCTTGCGTGCCGCCCTAGCCACGCTAACAGCGCTCGCTTTTGGTTTGCTTTTGGGGCCCTGGGTGATTCGACGGCTGGCCGCGCTAAAAATCGGGCAGGCGGTTCGCGATGATGGCCCTCAGTCACACTTGGTTAAAAAAGGCACCCCCACCATGGGCGGTGCTTTAATCTTGCTTGTCCTGGGCCTATCAACGCTGCTTTGGGCTGATTTGGACAATCGCTTCATTTGGATTGTGCTGTTGGTGACCTTTGGCTTTGGCTGGATAGGCTGGGTTGATGACTATCGCAAGGTCGTTCATCGAGATCCGCAAGGCATGCCTGCCAGGGAGAAGTACATTTGGCAGTCCTTCATTGGCGTGCTAGCTGCCGTTTGGCTTGCCTTTGCTGTTCCCGCACAAAGTAATGGCGAAGCGCTCAGCCTTTTTCTGCGCTGGGTCGAGTCTGGGCTCGATATGGATTTGCCGCCAAGGGCCGATTTGATCGTGCCATTTTTCAAAAATGTCGCCTATCCGCTTGGCGTGCTCGGATTCATGATCCTGAGCTACTTCGTCATTGTGGGTACCAGCAATGCGGTCAACCTGACCGACGGTGCCGATGGTCTGGCGACCATGCCCACCGTGATGGTCGGTAGCGCCTTAGGGGTATTTGCCTATGTGACGGGCCATGCGGTTTTTGCAAAGTACTTATTGATTCCTCACATACCTGGTGCTGGTGAGTTGACTGTTTTTTGTGGTGCTTTAGCAGGTGCGGGGCTCGCGTTTTTATGGTTTAACGCTTATCCCGCTCAGGTGTTCATGGGCGATGTGGGTGCGCTTGCGCTAGGCGGTGCGCTGGGAACGGTCGCGGTCATTGTCAGGCAGGAAATCGTCTTATTCATTATGGGCGGCGTTTTCGTTGCCGAGACGATTTCGGTGATGCTACAAGTGGGCTGGTTTAAGTACACCAAGCGGCGCTATGGCGAGGGGCGGCGAATTTTTCGCATGGCGCCCTTGCACCACCATTTCGAGGTGGGTGGTGTGAGCGAATCGCAGGTGGTGGTGCGGTTTTGGATCGTGACCATGATGCTGGTCTTGTTCGGTCTTTCAACACTCAAGTTGCGCTGAGATGAACCCGACGAAGCCGCAAAAACAAAATACGGTACAAGCCGCTAAGCCTACGCCGGCGCTGCATCCGGCGGTGCGGCCTTTGATGGAGCCCTTGCACTGGGCTGGCCAGCAAGTACTCGTGCTTGGCTGTGGTGAATCCGGGCAGGCGATGGTGGCCTGGCTCATGCGTTGTGGTGCGAAGGTGAAGCTTGCCGATACGCGCACCGATCCGCCAGGCGCCAAAACGCTGCTTGAAGATTTCCCGCAGCTCGATGGCTTGTTTGGCGATCCGCAAGCCTCCTGGCTTGAGGGTATCGACCTCTTGGCTTGGTCGCCTGGTGTATCGATCGAACGCGGCCCAGGTGCCGAACTTGCTCAATGGGCGCAGGCAAAAGGCATTCCGATCGCTGGCGAAATCGAATGGTTTGCGCAGGCTCTGGCTAGACTTGCGCAACGCGGCTACCAGCCCGCTGTGGTTGCTGTGACCGGCACCAACGGGAAGACGACCACCGTAAGCCTTTTGGCCAAGCTTTGTGAGGCAGCAAACCGAAAGGTGGCGCTCGCCGGCAATGTATCACCGGCTGCGCTTCGAGCGCTGATCGGTGCGCTTGACGCGGCAGGTCTGAGCCCTGAGGACTGGCACTCGGATTCGTCACTGCCCGATTCGGTTGTTCATGCGCTGCCGCAGGTTTGGGTGCTTGAACTTTCAAGCTTTCAGCTTGCGCTATGTAGCAGCTTGCAAGCGGATGCCAGCGCCTTTTTGAACCTAAGCGTGGATCATCTTGATTGGCACGCCTCGATGGATCACTACGCAGCGGCCAAACAGCTGATTTTCCAAGCTGCGGGTGTTGCTGTTTTTTCGCGTGACGACGATGCCACCGAACCCTGGTCGCGTGCCGTTCAGAAGCGGGTTAGTTTTGGGCTCTCATTGCCGCAACGACTTGGCGATCTGGGCGTTGCTCAACTGCAAGGCTTACAGTGGCTTGTCGAGGCGGTTGCGCTGGAGGAGGGTGGCGGTCGTAGAAGGCGTGCAGAGCCAGCCGCCTTTAGGCTCCGACCGCTGATGCCCGCTGAGGCACTTCGTATGCGTGGTCACCATAACCAGGCTAATGCTTTGGCTGCACTAGCGCTTGGGCGAGCGATTGGCCTTCCGATGTCTGCCATGTTGCATGGTTTGCGCCGATTCGAGGCGGGTCCGCATCGATGCGAAATCCTGCGAGTGGTGCACGACGTGGCCTATATCGACGACAGCAAAGGCACCAATGTTGGTGCGACGATCGCTGCCTTGCGTGGCATCGGTATGAGCTGTCATCTGATCGCAGGTGGGGTGGGTAAGGGTCAGGATTTTGCCGCCTTAGGCCAGGCAATCGTTGAAAAGGCTGCTTCGGTGGCGTTAATCGGCGAGGCTGCGCCAGCAATCGAGGCTGCCGTACATGCGGCGCTTGCAGCGCATCCCGCCATGCTTGGACGAGCCCTCGAGATGAGTCGACACGAAAGCCTTGAGGATGCGGTCCAAGCGGCAGCGCAACGCGCTCGAACCGGTGAGGCTGTGCTGCTCTCGCCAGCTTGTGCGAGTTTTGACATGTTTAAGGATTACAAGCACCGGGCAGCGATGTTTGCACGTGCGGTTGAAGAGTTCGCCGGGGTGATTGCGTGAGACTGGCTTTGCAAACACGCCTGGCTCGAGTGCTCAGCTTATTTAGCGCTTCGCCACAATGGCTTGCGGGTGCAATGCCATGGCGCGCGCGCGCCAGTTCGCCGGCGGTTGCCTCACGCGACGTGGGACGCCAGGCAAGCAGCAGCCCAATCGCAGCAGAACTCGATCACAGCGTGCTTGCGGTGACGGTGGGCTTGCTGCTCTTCGGTTTGGTGATGGTTTATTCGGCCTCGATTGCGCTGCCTGACTCACCCCGTTTTGCAGCCTATAAGTCTTCGCACTTTTTGCTGCGTCATGCCTTTGCCATCACCATGGGCCTCATCGCAGCCTGGATGGTGTTTCGCGTACCCACTAGAACCTTGCAACGCTTAGCGGCTCCCCTATTTTTGCTCGGTTTGTTTTTATTGCTGCTCGTCTTGATTCCGGGTGTTGGGAAGGTAGTCTACGGCGCTCGACGATGGATCTCGCTCGGTGTCATTAATCTTCAGCCTTCTGAGCTGATGAAGATTTTCGTCATCCTCTATGTGGCCGACTACACCGTTCGCAAACAAGACTATATGCATCATTTCTCCAAGGGATTTTTGCCCATGGGTACGGCAGTGGCCCTGGTGGGGCTCTTATTGTTGCTTGAGCCCGATCTAGGGGCATTCATCGTGATTGCTGCCGTAGCCATGGGGATTCTTTTTCTCGGTGGGGTGAACGGCAAGCTCTTTAGCGGTTTGATTGTGATCGCGCTCACGACCTTTGCGTTGCTGATTCATTTGTCGCCCTGGCGGCGCGAGCGGATTTTTGCTTATCTTGACCCCTTCGAACCTTCGAATGCCCTTGGCAAAGGCTATCAACTTTCGCATTCCCTGATCGCATTTGGACGCGGTGAGTGGTTTGGCGTGGGGCTTGGCGGCTCGGTGGAGAAGTTGCACTACCTGCCCGAGGCGCATACTGACTTTTTGCTTGCGGTGATTGGCGAGGAATTGGGTTTGATCGGCGTGATTGCCACGATTTTGGGCTTTTTGTGGATAACGCGACGAGCCTTTCAAATCGGCAGGCAAGCGATTGCGATGGAGCGCTTTTACGCGGGCTTGGTCGCAAAAGGGGTTGCGCTTTGGATCGGTTCGCAGGCCTTCATCAATATGGGCGTCAATCTTGGCCTATTGCCCACCAAAGGCTTGACACTGCCGCTGATGAGTTATGGCGGCACCGGTATTTTGGTGAATTGTGTGGCCATCGGCATCTTGCTCCGAATCGATCGAGAAAACCGAATCACGATGCGCGGGGGAAAGCTATGAGCCCTTGCCTGATGGTGATGGCCGGAGGCACAGGGGGGCATGTCATTCCGGGCTTGGCTGTGGCTGAGCGCTTGCGCGCCAAGGGTTGGCGGGTTGTTTGGCTGGGCAATCCCGCAGGCATGGAGGCGGTGCTTACCGAGCGGGCAGGCATTCCGATGCGCCCCTTAGTGTTTTCAGGTCTTCGTGGCAAAGGCTTTGCAGCGCTATGTTGGATGCCCTGGCGGCTTATTCGTGCTTTTGCGCAGGCGATCACTGCACTGCGAGCTGAAAAGCCACAGGTTGTGCTTGGCATGGGTGGTTATGTCGCCTTTCCGGGCGGGATGATGGCAAGCCTCTTGGGCAAGCCCTTGCTCATTCATGAGCAAAACTCGGTGGCCGGGCTTACTAATCGTGTCCTTGCTAGACTCGCTGACCAGGTCTTTGAGGCTTTCCCAGGCTCCTTTGGCGCTTCTCAGGCTGATCGGGTGCTGTGGGTTGGTAACCCGGTCCGTGAGGCGATTTTACGGTTGGCGCCCCCTGCTGAACGTTACCGACATCGTCATGGGCCGTTAAGGCTGCTTGTGCTTGGTGGCAGTCTTGGAGCGCAGGCGATCAATGACTTATTGCCCAAGGCCCTCGCATTGATCTCAAGGGCGAACCGGCCTCGAATCCTGCATCAAGCAGGCGAAAAGCATGTCGACACTTTACAAAAGGCCTATCAGCAGGCCGATGTCATTGCAGAAGTCCAGGCTTTTATTGGCGATATGGCAAGTGCTTACGCTCAGGCTGATTTAGTCATCGCCCGCGCCGGTGCGATGACGGTGTCCGAAGTCGCTGCGGCTGGCGTGGCTGCTCTATTTATTCCCTTCCCGCACGCGGTCGACGACCATCAAACCGGCAATGCACAGTTCCTGGTTCAAGCCCAGGCGGCCTGGTGTTTTCAACAAGACAGACTCAGCCCCGAGCAACTGGCTGATTTACTCCAAGCCCTTGATCGCCAGCGATTGATGCAAATGGCACAGGCAGCGCAACAGGCGGCAAAAACCGAAGCGCTTGACGTTTTAGTCGAGGCTTGCACCAAGCTCATTGAGCCCCAGCGGGAGGCCTCATGATGCATCAGCCCCGGTTTATGCGGGAGGCCCGATGAAACATAAGGTCCGGCATATTCATTTTGTTGGTATTGGCGGCGCTGGCATGAGCGGCATCGCTGAAGTATTTTTGAATCTGGGCTATCAGATTTCGGGCTCAGATCTTTCGGCTTCGGCGGTCACTGACCGTCTTCAGGCCCTCGGTGCCAAGGTTGCGATCGGTCATGCCGCCCAACATACCGAAGGCGCCGATTGCCTGGTGCTTTCAAGTGCCGTAAGAGCTGATAATCCCGAAGTCATTGCCGCTCGAGCAAGGCGTATCCCGCTTGTGCCCAGGGCGATGATGTTGGCCGAGTTGATGAAACTCAAGCAGGGCATCGCTGTTGCTGGAACGCATGGCAAGACCACCACCACATCGCTTGTGGCTTCGGTGCTGGCAGCAGGCGGCCAGGACCCGACCTTTGTCATCGGTGGCTTGCTCAATAGCGCTGGTGTCAATGCCAGGCTTGGCAGCGGAGACATGATCGTGGTTGAGGCCGATGAATCGGACGCTTCGTTTTTGAATTTGTCACCCACCATGGCGATCATTACAAATATCGATGCTGATCACATGGAAACCTACGGCCACGACCCGGCCCGTTTACGACAGGCTTTCGTCGAATTCACCCAACGTTTGCCCTTTTACGGCACAGCGATTCTCTGTGTCGACGATCCGGGCGTGCGTCAAATCATGCCTTTTATCTCCAAACCGCTACTTACTTATGGCTGTCGGGACGACGCCCAATTACGCGCATCCGCGCTCCGGGCTGAAGGTAGCAGCATGCATTTTGCGGTCGAGCGCGACGGGCGAGGTCCCTTGCAAGTCGAGCTCAACTTACCGGGCAGACATAATGTTTTAAATGCACTTGCCGCGATTGCTGTCGCGAGCGAGCTCGATTTGCCCGACGATGCACTGCTTTCAGCCTTGCGAGAGTTCAAAGGCGTGGGTCGACGTTTTCAATCTTACGGCGACTTGCCTGCACAAGGCGGTGGCTATTTCCGTCTGATTGACGATTATGGTCATCACCCGGTCGAGATGGCGGCGGTATTGTCTGCTGCCCGGGGCGCGTTTCCGGGAAGGCGCATTTTGCTTGCCTTCCAACCCCATCGCTTCACACGCACCCGCGACCTTTTCGAAGATTTTGTTGCGGTCCTCGGTCAGGCCGACGGCGTCTTGCTCAGTGAAGTCTATGCTGCGGGTGAGAGCGCGATTGTCGCTGCCGACGGTCGGTCATTGGCACGCGCCCTGCGGGTTGCCGGAAAGGTCGAGCCACTTTTTTGCGAGGATTTAAAACGCTTGCAGGAGGCCGTCATCGAACACGCACGCGATGGCGATGTGGTCATTGCCATGGGGGCTGGATCGATTGGTAGTTTGGCAGCCAACATCCGACGCAGCCTTGTGTCGGAGCATCAAGATGACTAGGCAAGTAGGCGGTATGCGCTCAAAGCAAGCGCCACTGAAGCCGGTTTCTGCCGAGGAAGCCCAAAGCCTTGCTGCATCGATGGGTGAGGTTGCTGTGCTGATGGGAGGGCTATCTGCCGAGCGTGAGATTTCGCTTCGGTCAGGGCAGGGCGTCTTGGCGGCATTGCGTTCGCAGGGCGTGCGAGCACGCGCATTTGATCCGGCCGAACATCCGCTTGATGAGCTCAAAGCACGCGGCATATCGCGGGTTTTCATTGCGCTTCACGGGCGTTATGGTGAGGATGGCACGGTTCAGGGGGCGCTTGAGCTCTTGGGGATTCCCTACACGGGTTCAGGTGTTCAGGCCTCGGCCATTGCGATCGACAAAATCAGGACCAAACAAATCTGGGGTTTTATGGGTTTGCCCACACCGGCCAGTATGCAGGTGTGTGAGGATAGCGATCCCAACACGCTGATTGAAACGCTTGGTTTGCCGATGGTTGTTAAGCCTGCCCGTGAAGGCTCAACGCTTGGATTGAGTAAGGTTTATGAGGCTTCAGCACTTGCGGCTGCGCTTGAGCTGGCACGGGCTAGCGATCCGATGGTGCTCGCCGAACAACTGATTGCAGGGCGGGAATTGACCGTGGCTGTGATTGGGGAGGACGACGGGGCGCTGGCTTTGCCGATTGTTGAAATCAGGGCGCCGCAAGGCAATTATGATTATCAGAACAAGTATTTCACCGACGATACCCAATACCTTTGTCCTGCACCACTTGAGGCTGCGCTTAGCGCTCAAGTGCAGGACGTAGCACTTGCGGCCTTTCGCTCCCTTGGTTGTTCAGGCTGGGGCCGGGTCGACTTTATGCTCGATGAGGCAGGAAAACCCTGGTTACTCGAAGTGAACACCTCCCCGGGCATGACTGACCACTCCCTGGTTCCCATGGCAGCCCGAGCAATCGGTATCGACTATGCTTCGCTTGTGATGCGCTTGCTTGAGCAGGCGAGTTTGAAGTTGAGGAGGGCGACTTGAGCGCTGTGCCACAACAACACGCTCGACGACGTGCATCGCAGGCTGCTGAGGCAGCATCGACTTTTGGCCATACGCTTAAAGCCTTGCGCCTAGACTTGATTGATCATCTCAAGCGGCTTTGGAACGATCCACGGCGAGCCAAAACCCTCGGTTTTAGCTTTGCAAGTGTGGCGCTTGTCGCAATGATTTGGGGGCTTGCACACTGGATCGCGCAAAAGCCCTTATTTGCCATGCAAAAGGTTATCGTCGAAGCGGCGCCTGGTCATGCACTTCGCCATGTCAGCGATGCTTCGGTCCAGCTGGCACTGAAGCGCCTTGGCTTTTTCGATTTCTTTTCGCTTGACCTCGAGGGCATTCGCGAGCAGGTTGAGCAGGTCGACTGGGTGCGTAAAGCCCAGGTACGCCGGGTCTGGCCCAATGCGCTGGTGCTCGAGGTGGAGGAGCACAGGCCAATGGCCATTTGGAATGGTGACCGATTGATCAATCACCATGGTGAGTTGTTTACCGCCAATTTCGCCGAAGCTGAGATTGCAGGCCACCTACCTCAGCTGATCGGTCCAGACGGTTCGCATGCCCAAGTGCTCGCACGCTGGCGCGACTTAAGACAGTGGCTTGCGCCATTGTCGCGTTCGCCAAGCGTGGTGTCTTTATCGGCAAGCCACGCCTGGCAGGCCCGGCTCGACGACGGTAGCCTGCTTTTGCTTGGGCGTGATGAGGGTTTGGGCATGGAACACCGAGTAGCCCGCTGGGTGGAATCACACCGAAGTGTCGTTGAGCGCCTGATGAAGCCGGTGGCTGCGGTGGACCTACGCTATCCCAACGGCTTTGCGCTGCAACTTGCCGATCACCAGGGTGGATTGAAAAAGACTGCAAAGAGGGACAGATGACAAGAGACGCCAAAGATCTGATTGTCGGGCTCGATATCGGCACCTCCAAGATTGTGGCGATGGTGGCTGAACTCACCGTGGACGGGCGCATTGAAATCATCGGCTTGGGCCAACACGATTCGCGTGGACTGAAAAAAGGCGTGGTGGTCAACATCGAAGCAACCGTGGCCTCGATACAGCGTGCGCTCGAAGAGGCTGAGCTCATGGCCGATTGCAAGATTCGCTCGGTTTACACTGGTATCGCGGGCAGCCACATTCGGAGTTTTAACTCCTCGGGCATGGTTGCGATCAAGGAAAAAGAGGTTACTGAGGCCGATGTCGCAAGGGTGATTGAGACCGCCAAAGCGGTCAATATCCCGACCGATCAGCAAATTTTGCATGTACTGCCCCAGGAGTTTGTGGTCGATGGCCAGGACGATATCCGCGAACCGATTGGCATGAGTGGTGTGCGTCTGGAAACCAAGGTTCATATTGTGACGGGCGCTGTGTCGGCGGCACAAAATATTGTGAAGTGCGTGCGGCGTTGCGGTTTAGAGGTTCAGGACTTAATCCTGCAGCCGCTTGCTTCAAGCTATGCCGTGCTGACCTCGGATGAAAAAGAACTTGGCGTTGCGCTCGTCGATATCGGCGGTGGCACAACCGATATCGCCATATTCACCGAAGGTGCGATCCGGCATACCGCGGTGATTCCGATAGCAGGCGATCAAATCAC
>JACCDO010741479.1_pt1 | contig 13067 bp, 8 predicted proteins | sample 7446101 | NCBI WGS metagenome assembly JACCDO01 (sample SAMN15323440, study PRJNA562643) | freshwater metagenome | isolation source: river surface water | place: USA:Blue River Watershed | collected 2017-08-16
AACGTGAAAAATGATATTATATAAAGACGTTTTTTGATTTTTTTTGATTTTTTTGCGGGGATAAATTCGTGATTGATAAATTCGGAAGCATTCAGAATTATTAATGTATATTTAAATCACTGGCTCATGAATAATAGTTAATAGTACTTGGATAATTTTTTTTAATGTGTGGTTCTCGATGGTATATCCAAATGCATAGAGAACGAAGCTTCTAAAAACTTATCGAACACCTACATTGTGTTATTTATGATTTTGTCCATTCAATTTCATTTATGAAGTTAAACAAAAGACCTAGAGTGGTTAAGTGTTAAAGATGATGCCATCGACAAATCGAATTTTGTTTTGGTGTGCATCTGTTGGCAATTTTCTGCTATGGTGGCACATTGGACATCGGAAAGTAGTGTTTCATGAATTGTTATTGCCTAATGACTTCAGCAGCTTTGCGTCTGATGTAAATAATAAGAATGCCAGCATGCAAAGTACGAAAATAGATCATATCTCAGAATTGATCTCTGAAGATGTACCAACTTGTCCTCAGTATATGGAAGTTCCGAAATTGATTGCAAATTCTTGGATAGAAATTCTACCAACACGTAGCGTTTCCAGTTATAAACAGGAACAAGTTGCCGGGCTAAGGACTTGGGACAGCAGTTTGATGTTGAATGTTGATAAGAATGAAAAAAAATCCGGTACACTTGACGCTAATCTAAGTACTCATATAAATGAACGTCGTGCATGCTGGGGATATGCTCATATATATGCCTCTCAAAAGTGGTCAGATGACACGTGTGTGGCAGTCGTATATGCGCGCGGATTGCCCTATACTCCGCCGCTGCTGCGTTTTAAGGGAGAAGCAAACGCAGCGTACCATCCTCTCAGGAAAAATTATCTCGCCACCAATGCTGGCAAGGAGCTAAAGCGAAAAGACCAGCTGCGCAATACAGATGCCTTTGGACGCCGCATTTTCAAATACGCACATAGCAGTACATCCGACGGTTTTGTGAATAAAGTACCCCTCGCGAAGGACAGAGAACCTTTACGGTCAAAAATGAAACGCTTGCTAGAAAATCTGCCACAAGTAGAAAAATATATATCGATAAGGCTACAAGCCTTGTTGGATAGAAAAAAACGGAATGGTGGGCAGGATGTAGTTTTGATGACGGTGAATCCTGGCGAAATGGACATGTTGGTGAACTTTGCTTGTTCGTGCAGACACCATGGTATCGATACCAGCAATGTCGTGGTATTTGCTGCCTCAGAAACGATTGTGGATAGCATTAATGCACTAGGCTTCATCGCCATCTATGACCAAGAGTTCGAGCGAGTTGCTGCTGATGCATCGGCTCAGTACCTGGATCCGATTTTCATCGACATGATGTGGTATAAGTCCTTCAGTGTGTGGGTTTTGATTAAAATGGGATTCAATGTACTGTTTCAGGATGTAGACTTGGTATGGTTCAAAGATCCTTTTCCTTATTTTGCCGAGAATCGCATGGTTGGATCCACAATGACTGATGCTTATTTCTCCGACGATGGTCAACGAGGGCTACGCTATGCACCCTTCTATGCTAATTCTGGATTTTATTATCTACGAGCAAATAAACGTTCAGAATACTTTGCATGGCTAACGCTTGCAGCATTTGATTCCATCAAAGTAGATGGCTCGCATCAAAATGTGTTCGTGGCAAAGTTGACGGAAGCGCTGGATATTGCGGGCTTGGCTCCGTTTCTGCTTAATTTAGATGATTTTCCTACAGGAGTCAAATATCACCGAGATAAGCCATATATGAAGGCGATTGAAGACGGATGGAGAAAGCCATACAACTTTCATATGTGTTGGACATTGAACAAAAAAAATAAAATTGAATATTTTCGCCAAGTCAACATGTGGTACATTAATGGGACTTCCCGGAATTCTGACGGAGATGGGGGAGGGAACCGTGATGCTGGTGATGCTTGTGCCCTTGCTGCCGCGTATCGTGCTCCAGCGGGTTCACTTTATCAGATCATCGCAGCCATTAAGGATTCTTCGCAGCGACGTACCATTCTCTTGCAAAAATGCTGCAAAAATCCACTTCATTAGACTGACTCTTATTTCGTGTGTCAATTGATATTTTGTTAGAATTTTAGTGCAATTTTTGTGTTATACTGTAAATTAACCTAAAGTATTTATCTTGAATGTATCCGTAGTAATTCTACCTTTTTAATTAATACCTTTGTAAGTAATGTCCCTTTGGGACATTTCCCTGGATTTGTTAACTTTTTTAGTACAAAAGCTGAGTCTTTCTTTTATGTTGCTTCAGCTTCGTGTCTTTGAAGGTCTTCGAAAAATGTTCAGCTCACGCGCCTTGAAGCTTTGTCCTTCAGTTGCTCGCTCATTTGGCAGCACTTCTGGTGAAACTCTGGTCAAGACGGCCTACTATGACATGCACTTGGCCATGGGGGGTAAGATGGTCCCTTTTGCAGGTTATGAATTACCCGTGCAAGTAAGTGTTTAATATTCATTCTTATATTGGCATATCAGCTCTAAATTTTCTATTTTTTTGCATAACTACATTTTAAAAACATCTTAATAACGCATTCTCTTGAATGTCTTCATATCCACTTCCATCAATTTCACATTGCGCTCTTATCTATTAATTGCAAATACGTCTTTGTATTAAATAGTTTTCTGGTGCTGGTGTGCTTAAGGAGCACTTGCACACTCGTGCTAAGGGCTGCACCTCAGTGTTCGATGTCGGACATATGGGACAAATCAAGTGGCACGGCAGAGATGCTGTAAAGTTTATTGAAAAGATGGTTGTGGGTGATATTGCATCCCTAAAGCCTACAGAGGCCAAACTGTCTCTTGTTATGAAGGAGTCCGGAGGTATCATGGATGACTGTGTGATCACAAACGCCGGAGATCACATTTACATGGTTGTGAATGGAGCATGCAAGTATAAGGACATGGACCACTTCAATCACTATCTTAAGAGCAGCAAGCTTGATGTGGGCATGGAGTACCTTGATGATCGCCAGTTATTGGCGGTGCAAGGCAAGGGAGCACACGACGTAGTGGCCAAGTTGGCGCCCAAGCTGAATGTCAAAGCCATGAACTTCATGACTGGCGCAAATGATGTCACCGTGGCGGGCATTCCCGGCTGCCGTGTCACCAGATGCGGTTACACCGGTGAAGATGGATTTGAGATCTCTGTTGATTTCAAGAATGCTCATCGTTTGATGACGGCACTCATGAACGAGAAGGATGTTAAACCCTGTGGATTGGGAGCCCGTGACTCATTGCGTCTGGAAGCTGGCCTTTGCCTCTACGGCAACGACCTTAATGAGGACATCAACCCTATCGAGGGTGCCTTGACTTGGACCATTGGTGGCCCTAAGAGTCGCCGTAGAGTCGAACAGGGTTTCTTGGGAGCTGATAAGTTCCTTGAAAAAGACGGAAAACTCAAGAAGCAGACGAAGAAGCGTGTCGGTATTGCTGGTATGAAGGCGCCTGCCAGAGACCACACCGAGATCTTCGATGCGGAAGGCAAAGTAAAGATTGGAGAAATCACCAGTGGTGGCTTTGGTCCTAGTTTTGGTGCCCCTGTCGCCATGGGATATGTGTCTGCCGCCAGCGCCGAAGAAGGCACTGCCGTCAACCTCAACGTGCGCGGCAAGATGCTGCCTGCTCAAATCTCCAAGATGCCCTTTGTGGAAACCAGCTACTATCGCGCTCCATAAGTGTAATAGCATTACGTAAACATTTTCATTTATTCGCATATTTACACTGTAATCAACACATATAATACATACAGGGAGAAAGGACAGCTTTTAGGACGAAGTCTAGTTTGCATTCTATCTCGCATTGAGTAGCTTCGTCGACAAAGAACACATTCAATACACAAGCTAAGAATTTTCAAACAAAGGAGAAAGCCATACCAGCCTCATGCGCCCCAACACCTCGAGTCGCTCCACATTCGGCGCGTTTTGTAATAGCATAACTAGGCAATAACATGCCAAAACATCTAAGAGGAACATAAACAAATACAAAGCCAACAAATAATTCGTTGCATTTCCAGTCAATTCTTGTCCGTTCGGAGCGATGCTTATATTAGCATCTACTAGACTGAATGCGCCTGCAAAAACTCCTATAGTAGCGGCCTGATTCAGCGCGTCAGCAGTAGTGTAAAGCAAAGTGATCATCATGATTTGCACACAAGCTTGCAAAGTCGCCGCAGATTCAGACAGATAACAAATTCTTACCGCTTGGTGGGACATCCATAGCAAAAAAAACAATATGCTGAGGGAACTGACAGCGCGCAGCATAAAGAGAACAACATTGGTTTGAGTCCATAACACTCGCAACGCATTGCTGAACCCCATAAGTCCTCCAAGCAGAATTACTAGAAGCAACCATCGGTAAGTGTTATAGATTTTCATTTGATCTGCAGGCACAAAATGATCTAGATGCATCCATGCAGTGTCTGCGGTGCAACACATGCCCGTGAGCCAAGCTTCAGACGCTTTCACGTCCGCCGCTGTACGGGCTTCAGTGAGCTCTGTGTCCTCTGTATCCATCACGTGTGCTTGGGGAACCTGCTCTTCGCTCACATTTACCGCGGAGTATACAGAACCTGCGGTAGTTGTCCTGTTTCCTGATACTGCTTTGAGATGCCGTCCAAGGAAATGGTACCCTACACACAAGCTTTGGTTCACTGCTTGTACATAGTACATACTGTCTTGTATGTAGCTGCTCGCATATGAGTTCTTCCAAATCCATAAACGATCACGCGCAGATAGCATGAACATCACTGTTAACGTGGAAATCAACCACATAGGATGCAACCAGTCTAACGCATTCCACGCAAGAGGCAGTCCTATCAAAATGCCGGACAAGTGTCCCATGAAGGATGAGCGCGGAATAATGAGCTTAGTAATGACGAGCAGTGCCACTGGGCCAAGATTCACGGGAAACTGTATGACAGGAATAAACCATGTCTTGAAACACATATCTGGGGCGAAAATTATGGGACAGAATTCCCGCATCCGAACGGATGCTGCGACGATCCACGCGAACAAGACACAACTGTAACCCACTGCTTGCTGAAATCGCGCGTCTTCTTGTTGCATTCTATAAATTAAGATATAAGATAATAGCAGGCAGATAAATCCTGTTATTACAACTAGAGCTAAGCTTAAATAAGCGTAGCGAGCGCTCCCATACACTTCCTCAATGGCCCCGAGTTGATACACCATCATGCCATTAAAGCATAAGTGCATCAAGTCAAAGTGTGCAAATGCAGCAGTAAATAACCGCATCCATTCACCATCTGTCACGATCTTTTCGTAAGAAAATGAAACGACTGATGGATCGATTTGATTGGAATACAGAGCATACCAATAACCCATTATTCCAATCAGGATCAGAGTCGTGACTGGTCGATTGTACATAAGCTGCAGGTTAGACGGCGGGTGAGATGAGGGATTGGGGTGCATTTGCTCTAAGGTTGGACGGCTAGCTGATAATCGGCCAGAGCAATTCACAATCATTGAGGACGTCCTATCTGGACTCTCATTTAGTATCCACCCTTGAGAAGGAGGATAAAACAAGTATGAATCAGCTGTGCTTCCTGAAATGATAGAGCTAGATAAACTATTTTGATAAATAGTGCTGCCAGCTATATTTATTGTCCACTCGTTTTTGGATAAATGTATTGTGAATGATGTTGTGGGATCAGGACGCCTACTATTATAGGAATTCAAAATATCAATCGAATCTATGGGCTGCTGCCAATAAAAATTGCTTTTATCCAGCTGTATAAAGTTTCCTCCAGAGGCATAATAATATCCGTCAACACCATTGAACTCCGCCCCGCGAACAGTACAAGAAGCGACGTCTTTGGACTTCAGGTAGCATAGAAAAATGATCGCGAGCGTAACTGCGCAAGAAATTTGTGCAAACTTGCTTGCCATAGCCTTAAAAGCTCGTTATTTTCGTAAAAACTCTGGTTTTCTCTCAGTCTGTGCCCAAGGTAAATTTCAATTTTTTGTTGTCGCATTGTTTAGCTTCAGACCTTCCTGCAAAGCAATGCAGGAATCCAAAATGGATAATTTGCATGAATATGTCACTAAATTTGCATCTGGTGCCTTAAGTGGCCAAGATCTGGCACAATTGGTTGCATCAGGTACCCTCAATAAGTCCCAGCGACGAAGCATTCAGAAAGCTGCAGCCAAGATATCCACGAGCACAGTAAAGGGTGGTTCGTTAACTTTGCCGGTTAAGAACACCTTGGTAAAGGATGAGCGTTGCCTATCCGATTCGATCGTTTCTGTTTCTAAGAAAAGACCAGCGGAACAGGAGCATGATCGTGTCAAGCCGAACGCGAAAGCCAATGGCCAAGCTTGCTACAAGTGTGGTATGGAATCTTGTGTCAAAGGCTCTGCGCAGCGAGCTAAATGCGAAAATGATGCTGACGATGATGATAGCAGTGATGCTATTGAAGCATCTGAAGACGATAACGACAACAAATCAGAAGTGCAGTTTACCCCAAAGCAACTGAAGATGAAATTAAAGTTACTCAACAAAGAGCTAGCTGCTTTCGCAATAAAAAAGCAGCTGCATGAAGCTAAGAAAAGGCTGCAGGCAGGGATACGCAGAGGCCTTAGACCTGATGTACACACATTCTCTAATCTAATAAACTGTTATGTGCGATGCGGAGATGTAGCAGGCGCTCAGCGAGTGATGACGATTGACATGCCTGCAGCGGGTGTAGCGCTTAATGCTGTGACTCTTACTACCTTGTTGAAAGGTTTCTGTGAACACGGTGACATGAAAACAGCGCGGCGCATACTCTTCCAAGAGATGGCAAAACTACCAGCCTCTGAAGCTGGGATCGGATCCAGCAATCGCCCTGTGGGTTCTACGCCTCCAAACAATAGAGCAGTGCTCACGTATCTTCGAGGCTGTGCTAGAACAGGAGCAGTAGGACTCGCTGAGGAAGCCTTAGGTGCACTTGGGGACATTCCGGAGTCATTCAGCATGTCCGCTCGAGCTCATGTGGTCAGTCTTTTATGCCAAGCAATTAAGCTCTCTTCTGCAGTGCGGCTTGCTAATAGTATACCGGCGCCAACTTCCTCTTCTGCTTCAGCAGCAGCAGTGGATGGTTTAGCAATGCAATATGTGTCTGCTTGTCTATCGCTTGGGCAAGTGCACGCTTTGCTGGGGCGGCTTGTGGAAGCCTCACAATGGGCTCGCAAGGCTAGAGCTTGTCTGGATGCGGAAAAGGGCAACAGCCTGTTGCAAGCTATGCAGCGGCATAGCTACAGCCATAGCCATGGTGGCAGCAGCGGGGAACCTATTTCTGAAGCAGCAATGTCTGCCGCAGCTGCAGCAACCGGGGCACAAAGTTCCGCTGAATTATTCACTGCCCATCAACGCGGTGAATTAATGGCTGACATAACTGTTCTTGATAATTTCATACAAAAGTATATGGTACCATCGGTGCAACTGAAGAATCACTTTGGTGCAAACCGCGCCACTGGTGACAGGCAGTTGAAAGAACGACTTTTAAAACAGTTGGGCCAGACTTTGATCTTTGGTTACGATGGACAAGGCGACCTAAACCGCAGTGGCATGGCAAAGGACACAAATATGGACAAGCAGCTTGATCCCAAGGATATAGCTGCTGCCCTGCTTCAATCATTACAAGAAAAGTTTGGTCTGCACAGCGAGTCTTTAGCTTCCGGCGAGTTGTTGGCCTTACGAACGGCCGTCGAAGAAAAAGTTGCACGTTGCGTTGACACTTCTGTTGGACATATCGACTGGCAGGCATTATTCGCTGAAGTTTCGGTCGGTGTTTCTGATGGCAAAAACAGAAACACCGCATCGCTGCCCATTAAAATGGAAATTTGCTCAGGAATGGGTGATTGGGTGGTGCGTCAAGCGCGAGCCGATGTTGGGCGTGCGAATTGGGCAGCATTGGAGCTGCGCTGCGACCGCTCGAACATGGCTTTGAAGAAATACTTATTGTCCAGCGCTTCAGAGAGTGATAGAAGTATCGGAACGGGTACAGGCACATCAAGTAATCTCGCTATCATCAGCGGCGATGCAGCGCACGTAATGCACCGACATGTCGCCCCAAACAGCGTAGCCGCGTTGTTTGTCAACCATCCGGAGCCGCCAGAGCGTAGCATGTCTGTGGACAAGCGGGCTCGTGCACGGGTAGGGGAAAATGGACCAGCGCAGAACGGTGATGCCTCGTTCGGGAACAGTGTGGTGCAGGGTAAACACTTGCTCACGTCTGAGTTCCTTCAAGACTGTTGTAGATCTCTATTAATTGGTCCGAAGGACGGGGAATTAGAGGTAATCCCAGAAAAGACTGGACAGTCTGGCAAGCGCAAACAGAGCAAGCAGCGACATGCAGGTTCCCTCACTATTGTCACGGATTCATTACCTTACGCGAAAATCCTAGCTGATATCTTGGCCGCGATGCCGCCTGTAGTACTAGAAGACACAGATGTAGAGGAGAAAGAAGATAGTGTGCATTCAGATGCTGCGCGCAAGCGACGTCGCACAGATTCTGGCGCTGATAATGGGCAAACCAAAAGTGACAGCAATGTATCACAGCATCCGCGGTATGTTTTCCAATCTGTGCCTTTGGGCGGTGATGATGATGATGACGACGATGATGACGGCGATGTAAGCGTAGATGGCCAAGGCGCAGTTGGCGCGGGGGGGACCAAGTTGGAGCACCGCGTACCTCTCACTTCGCATGACCCTCGTGTCAGTAGCACTCGACTAGGGGGTAGCACTCGAACCAATGTCATTAGTGTCTGGCGAGGTGATATTGTTACCGCAGGGGTTCGCGATGTTGTCAGTGCTTCTTCATATTTTGACAGAATGTGGAGTGCTGGTAATCAAAAGAGGCGCTGGTTTATTTATGTTCGGAAAGTGCGCATTTAAAGCATTCACTTTTGAGCGTGATTTATTGAATAATTTGAATTGTTTATAGAAATAAAACAAATAAATTGAGGTTTTTCATTTATTAACATATAATTAACACTTGATAGCGAATCTTTATTGATAAACGCATTATTTGATGAAAAGGATGTATATTGCTGCGATGAGACAACTACCTGAGACATATAAGCTCAGACGCTCACCTATTCTACTAGCTTTCCATGCAATACCAAGAAAGCCGGTATGTGATCTTACATTCTTTGCATCATTGAAAATCTCCGGCCGAAGAGAACGGGCAAAGGTGGCACTGCAAATAACCAACAACATCATGATAAGCAAGGATGGGAAATCAAATAAGGCGCTCATATTTCTTCTGTAACAATCGCGAAAAAGTTCACACCTGTATCTTTGATCCAAACTCTTCCAATGAAGGGAAGAATTCTTTTCCCCTTATCTGGTTGGCTTAGCTCAAAAACGCAGGTGCCGAAAAGAAAAAGAGGAGAAAACGGGCCTTTTCCCTTTTTAATAGTATAAATGGGTGAAGTAATATAACGTTTCATCTCCTAAAATGTCATTAAAACGAAAAATATTTGCATGCTCCTTACAGATTCGTCTACTTTCCAGCTCGATCCCATCGACACGAAGGGGCTCAAACTTTTATGACTTAATTGGCTCACCTAAGTTTTTTGCTGCACCCATGGTAGGACAATCAGATCTAGCTTTTCGTTTATTGACAAAAAACCATGGCACTGAATTAGCTTTTACTCAGATGATGCACGCAAGGATGTTTGTTGAACACGCAAGCTACAGGCAAGAAATTGACTGGAGAGATTATTCACCGAAAGCACGCCTGCCAACAGCTATGAAGATAACAGCTAAAGAACTTGATAAAAATCTCATCGTTCAGTTTGCAGGTGATTCGGCTGATACGCTTGTACGCGCTGCTAGTCTTGTACAATCCGACGACAGCGTAGTTGCAGTTGACCTGAATCTTGGATGTCCTCAAAATATAGCAAAGCGCGGACATTATGGGGCTTATCTACTGCCTGAAAAAGAATTAGTCATCAGCATTTTGAAAGCGATGGTCAAAAATCTGGATAAACCGGTTTGTGCAAAAATTCGCTGCTTGGCTTCAGCGGAGGAAACACTCGAGATAGCGAAAGCCATCCAAGATACAGGGGTCAGCTTGCTGACTATCCATGGGCGAACAATTGATAGCAAAAAAAACTACACCGGACCTGCAGACTGGGAGATCATTCGCCAAGTTAAGCAATCTTTAACTATTCCAATAATTGCGAACGGGGGCGTTAGTTCTTACAAAGACGCCATTAATTGCCTTTCTTTCACAGGAGCAGACGGAGTCATGTCATCCGAATGCTTGCTAGAGAATCCACGCTTGTTCAGCAATACTGGATCGATGAGAATTGAAGAGGATTACATCGCATCGCAAATTTCAGTGGCAAATGAATATCTGTGCTTGTTGCGTGCGTATCCTGTCAATCACGGCTCCATGCCTCACGTCGCTAGGTCTCATATCTTCAAAATGCTATATCGTCTTTTAGATGCACCACGAAATACGGATCTGAGAGATAGGTTAGCTTTAGGATCCATCGCTGAAATGCAATCAGTGCTCGAAGATTTGACAGTGCGCACGGCAGGTTACGTATCGGATGGTCCGGCCGGAATAAAGCGTGCATTGGAAGATGGTTACTTGGGCCCCACCCTGTGGTACATGCGGCATCGCGACTCTCGCGCGATGCAGCGAATGGTGTCCACTCCACGCACGAGTGGCTCTATGGCAAGCCGCGCGTCCGCAACCGATCAGCAACAACTGAAGTCACGCCTGTTAGCTGTGCGGGCGGCCAGAGAAGCCCATATCACTGCTTTGCCATAAATTATATTATTTCGTTTGTAAGCTATAATGTATTCCCTTTGTTATATCTACACTACATATCTTAACAATGAATGGTTGAGTGGGTTGCCACGCCAGGCACCGCTATCACAGTGTACGATGCCCATGCACTCAATAGACAAATACAAAACACGTTCCAACACAAGATAAGCAAAGACAAGCAACGACGCAACGCTTTACAACGCCATTAGGCCTTATGCTAGGCTACTCTTTTGCGTTTGGACTTGTTTTTACTGTCTGCAGTGTTATTTACTGCTCCCGTGTTGATAGCCGAAGGTCCTCCTTGTGAATCCGCCTCCAATACTGAGCCCAGTGGATTTGACGCTGAAATTTGGCTGCTAATATCTTCACGCTCTACTTCTGGCTCCACATCTAGTTCGCGTTTGACGGGTAAGGTCTCGGCGCTCCGAGGACGTTTGGCTTCCTTGCGTTCCTCCGAAGGCTCAGATGATGTCGGAGCCACTGCAGTAGCTTTGGCACGTTGTTTCTGAGTCTTCGTAACGACAGATTCGACCGGAATTGTATGACCTTGCGTGCCAGCAGCATTCTGGTCGTCTGTGCCAGCTTGAATCGCTCGTGCTGACTCACCAGTGCTTGCTGTACTGACTGTAGATGCAGTTGGAAACGTCGCTGGCAAGACAAGCGGTTGAACAATAAGTGGCACACTGGGTGTCACGCCTTTTTCAGAAAGGTTATTTCGATGGCGTACACGTCGTGTAAACATGTTCATGCGCAAGGAACAAGTTTCTACAGCGAGTTTTGCGGCTCTGCGCCGAGATGCACTTACATCTTTGTACATGCGATACAAATCTTCTTCAAGCTGTTTAATCAACGACATGCGCTCTGCTAACGCCTTCTTCATTGATTCAGTATTGGCATCCCACGTCAACGCGCCAGTCACGCCGGGCTGCTGCGCGTTATTGCCTCCGAGGGCCTGTAGGCAGTAGTCTACATCAGTCTTTTTCTGTTGCAGCTTTTCTCTGATTAAGAAAGGCAGTGCTTGTGGCGCACCTACTACTAGTCGTGGCTCCAGCATGTTATGTCCAATACTTTCAGCGAGTCCCACTTGTAAATTGGTACGCTGATGGGAGGGGTCATTTACAACGGGCAAGAAGTACTGTTGCATGAGCTCCACACCGCCCATTGAGCCCTGTGAGATGGAAAACAACAGGCGATTGTCGCTTTCAGGATCTGCTTCTTCTGCCTCAGCTGATTCAACTGGTTCTGAAGCTCCTGGTTCCTCTCCTGGCTCCGCCGCCACTGCAGCGACGTTTGCTGCCTGTTCGGCGTCTGATAACGTGCCTAAAATGGAAGTAATACCACGACTGGACTCTGCAGGGACTGTTAAGGCGTAACGTAGGCCTTTCCATCTCAACGCCAAGCTGCGATTGGAGGATAAGTCTAACGTGTCTCCGAAAGGTGCTCCTCGATCCGAGGTCTCTTCCTGAGGGACTCCAGCTCCCCAACACAATACACGTCGCAAATGTGCATACATCATACCAAATGGAAGTTTTAGTACAACCTTTTCTTCAGATGGCACAATCTGTACAATGGTTGCACTGCCCATTGGAGTCTGCATAATTTGCCCACGGAACAAGACCGCTTCTTTGGAGGTACCTTGCAGAGCAATACGGAGCACACTTGTTGTTGCTGGATCAGACTGTACATCAGAGATAACCTTGCCATTCTTTTGTCCATCTTTGTTCTTGGCAGTGCTACGAATGGGTTTGGAATTTGAATACAGAGTTTTTAAGCGTTGAATTTCCGCATCTAGTAGTGCGATGTGAGCCTTGCGGCGCTTGAGGGCGGTCAGCACATCCCACGTCATAGTGTTTTGCCGTGCATGTGCGTTTTGCAACAGCATACCACGCATATGAACCCCCTGCAAAGCCCTAAAATAGCCCTCTTGTTCTTTCCGTACGGTATGAATTCGTTTGCTCTCAAGCAATACATTATGTTGGATAGACTGGCGGAGGGAATCGAGACGATCTCGCTCTTGCTCTCTGTCCCAGAACTCTTTATTAGTTAGCTGAATGTTCATGAGGAAGGCCATGGTGTTATCGACGACAGCGGGATCGTAGTACTGTGATTCGGTACGCATACTTAGCTCATCGCTTCCTCCTCGTGGGCTCTCTGGACCTGTCATCAGGGAGTTCGGATCGCGACTAAGACCGCTTCCCCACCTCGGAATCTTTCTTGGCTTCACAGGATAAT
>JACCDO012093832.1_pt1 | contig 13066 bp, 13 predicted proteins | sample 7446101 | NCBI WGS metagenome assembly JACCDO01 (sample SAMN15323440, study PRJNA562643) | freshwater metagenome | isolation source: river surface water | place: USA:Blue River Watershed | collected 2017-08-16
ACATCAGGTGGGTACAACGGAGACAACATACAAGCCACGGCTGCTAGGTTGTACTCACCTATTGATGTAGTGGTTGACAGTTCTGGTAACTTGTTCATAACGGACTTTTATAATAACCGCGTCCGCAAGGTAGAGGTATCAACAGGTCTGATAACCACTGTAGTTGGCACCGGCACTGCCTCATCCACTGATGATGGATCCGCTGCTTTATCCGCTACGATAAATCAGCCTTCTTTCAGTCGGTTTGACAGCTCAGGGAACTACTATTTGATTGAATGGAAAGGTAATCGAGTGAGGAAGGTGGTCACCGTCACCACGGACATACCGACTGCTACACCTACTCGAATACCTACCGCTTTGCCAACTCGAATACCTACAATGAAACCCACTACGCCGTCATCTCGACCTAGTGCACAGCCTTCAGGGTACTAATTATGATTTTCTCCTTTATAACCGATCTCATACTATTCTTATTACTTTAGGCAACCTAGTCGCCAACCTAGTTCTCAACCTAGTCATCAGCCATCAGCGCAACCATCGTTGCAACCATCATCTACACCTACAGGGCAACCAACAACAATTCCTTCGTTATTTCCATCGTCACAACCAACATCACAACCAAGTCAACAGCCTACTACCCAACCTAGTTCCTGTCCGAGCTCACAGCCATCGTCGTCTCCATCCTCACAGCCAACTCCGCTAGATATCATCAATGCCAATGCTCTTACTACCGCCATCGACAGTACGTTTGTTGAGGGAAAAATCTACTTCTACTTGGGTTCATTCGTGGGGTATTTTAGTGGGATATTTCTGCTTCTTTGGCTCGTTGAGCGCACAGGTGTGCATCAACGGCAAGTTCGTCTGTTGTATGACTCGGCGTATGCATCAAAAGTGTATGCAGTGAGTGCTACTCACCATAAAAACACGAATAATTATGAACTTACCACGCTTCAAGAGCTGGATGCGCAGAAGTGAAGATTGGGATTGATCCTTATGGTGGTGATGATGCGGATGTGGAGTCCAACAAGTCGGTTTGGGGGCAAGTCAGTCACTCTTATTCTTACTCTTTCTATAGATACTTGTTACAAAGGCGTTGTGTTCATGGTTGTGCAGGAGTAATATACCCTGATGCTTACTGTGTGGACATCAACTGGTTGAATATCCATATTAAACTGCCACCTGGTAGGTTCGAGGACTTGTTTGTTCACTTATGCAGCAGCCACCCCGTCTTGAGTTGTGTCTACTCCCCTCCCCAAGGCGCCTATTTCCACGACTGGCAGGAGGGTCATATATATAGCGCAGTACTCCGTGGCCTTTTCACTAACTCAGATATGCGACAGTGTTTTGTACTTCACTGGTGTCCCAGACGTACTAGGTGTCTCTCTTCTTGTCGGTCTTCTCGTCATTAATCCCATCGCTCTGAGCTTTGGGATGCTAATTCAGTCTTTGTGGCTGTGTCAATGCATTGAATCACTACACTTTAAGAATGAAAATCCCGTGATACATCGCCTCTTGCAGGCAATGGGCAAGGTCATCATAGTACCATTCATGCTGCTTATACTGTCTTCACTAGTGGTTGCGGCGATATTTAGTCAAGGCAATCAGTTTGTGTTTATTTTGCTCGGCTTCTTTTGCAAGGTGCAGCTTACAGGGTTCCTACTAGAGATTTTACTTGCTATTTTAGCTTTCAAGGTGTGTCAGCCACTTACTCACTCACTCACTCACTCACTCACTCACTTACTTACTTACATACTCACTCACTTACTTAATTATTCAAGGATAATTTCCACTTCAACTTGCGACTCGTCTTATGCGTAATATCGGTAGAAGTGTTGTGTATTGGTCGGCTATTCTGCGAGTATGTAGTAAGGAAGCAGCTAGTAGAAGGTGTTGATTACAGCAGACGTCATTACTCCTTTCTTTTTGGCTTCTTGCAAGCTGATGTAATGCGATCTATTGGCACCAACAGCAGCGTTGAGATGACAAATAACCCACTACATTGTAAGCAAGAAGAAAAAGAGGATACGATGGGTCAACGGATATCCCACCCTGACTTATACAACACCAGTGATGAGTCGATAACTCCCAGTAGTGAGCAAGTGACAAGTGATGTAATCGAATCCCTTAGTTCTGGTTGTGATGACGTGAAGAAACGACCTATAAAGGAGGCAAGACTTTCTTATAGCACCTTGTATGAAATCCCAGCTGACGAAATGATAATGCAGAAGCAGTTTATAAGTAGTGATATCTTGGGTTCAACGCGCATATCACTACAACAACATGTAAACAGCGATAGTCCTATTGATGATAACGAGAAACAGATACAAGAAGCGAGTGATTACGACGATAGTATGACAGCATCCGAGGGCATTGTGATAAACAAGAAGAAGTTCAAGCAAGGAACGCGACAGAGTTTTATTAATACATTCCATAAATTTCAAGAGAAAGAAGCCCTTATGGGTGACAATTCTCTGTCTTTAAAGAATACGCTATTGCTGCACAGTAAGTCGGTAAAGGGCAATGCATTGTTGAATAGTAATGTGAGTGTTCGCGCTGATCCAAGCTCTATACTCATGACAGAAGAATCCACTAGCAGGACTTCAACAAGTGAAGAAGGTCATAGCATGTCACTGAGGAACACCATGTTGTTGCACAGTAATTCAGTGAAGGGAAATGCGCTAATTAAAAAATAAAAGTAACTAAAAGATTGAAGTTTTATTGAGTGATCAAGTGCCATGCGCGAGTAGAGATCCCAGCTAAACTGTCAAAGTCAAAGCCTCTGTCTATGGGTTGTCTTTACCAACTATTATTGTTATCAGTGCATCCACTGCAAGTTTGGGAATAAGAAAACAAGGCAGTGTGTAACCGCGCAGAGCTGTAACTGTTGTAAGTATTGTAACTAGTGCAAACGCTTTGTTGTCTATGTAACTAATATACCATATTTTCTTCAAGATGCAACAAAGGAAAGGAAGAAATTTCTTCAATATGCCGGTTCTATCCGTTAATTTTACAATACAATAGAAGAGCAAGTAATCACTATAAGAAAGAGTGAAAGAATGAATAATCATTCTAGTGGCGGTTGGTTGTAAGACTACTACTACTACTACTGGCGATCAACAGAGTGCGGATAGCTCGATGGACTCTGCAGCGAACACCAAGATGTTATAATTCAGCTGCAATCGACTTAATCGAGGATCTCGCTTGGCCATAGATATAAAAATAAGAAAGTCAGTGAGGTAGAGGTTGAATGAGCTCTAGATAAAGTGATTTTATATGTTACCGAGAGTGAATAGTGGCGGACAGGGCCGTGGGCTGTCGGGACTCCGCTGATGGAAAAATCAAGCAGCAGGAGTACAAACATAGAGGGGGTCAGGTCATTGCATATGCTCTCTGAAAGGTAAGCCTTACAGTTAATCACAAGTTAGAAGTGAAATAGATGATAAATAAGCATTTTATCAAGTAACGACTACGAATAAGGGTGTTACAAGAGATAGTAAATAGTGAAATCATGATGGTTCTTGCTTTTCTTGTTTTGCTGCAGCTGCAGATGACATGGAGTTATACGACAAGTGCTTTTGAGGTGGTAGGTAACACTATTTTAAATACAGATGCTGCAGTGGTGACATCTGCAATACAATTATCAATACCCAGGTATATGGTTATACATATTAATACACATAATTTTTTATTCATTTAACTCTTTTATAGTCTCGAACCTACGTGTTACCCCTCATTAAGTCCACATTCCATCAGTGTGATCTCAACTATTGCAGGAACTGGATCAGCTAGTTTCAGCGGTGACGGAGGAGTAGCTACGTCTGCTGCCATCAACGCACCTCATGGAATCGTGATCGACTCCAGTGGAAATGTCTACTTCAGTGATTGGAATAACCACCGCGTGCGCAAGATCACCATTTCAGCAGGTATAATCACCACGTATGCAGGAACAGGCACAGCAAGTTTCAGCGGCGATGGAGGAGTAGCGAGTAACGCAGCCTTGTACTGGCCACATGGACTTAGCATGGACTCGTCAGGTAATAACAAGTAACTATACTATCTGACTATCTGGCATATATTCTTACTGACCCTACTAGGCAATTTGTACATTGCTGAATATGGAAATCACCGTGTCCGCAAAGTTCTCATATCCACAAGTGTGATTTCCACCATAGCTGGCACTGGAGCAAGTAGTTTTAGCGGAGATAACGGTCCGGCAACGAGTGCTACATTTTACTATCCCACGGGAGTGATCGTGGATACTACAGGTAAATATCCTACATTTTGAAGATGACTTCTCATCCGTTGAATCTTCATAGGCAATGTGTACGTCGGTGACAAGTTCAATCATCGCATTCGCAAGGTACTCGCTTCTACAGGTGTTATAACGACTATTGCGGGAACTGGGACTGCAGGGTTCAGTGGTGATGGAGGAGCTGCAACAGCAGCGGATATAATGTATCCACATGGCGTTTATCTGGATAATGATTTGAATGTATACTTTGGTGACTATGATGCTTACAACGTGGTCCGCAAGGTCACTGTGTCCACTGGGGTGATCAGTACGGTCGCGGGCACCGGTAGCGCATCAGGCGGGTATAGTGGTGACAACATACAAGCCACGGCAGCTAAATTAAACTATCCTTGTGACGTGGTGCTCGACAGCGCTGGTAATCTGTATATTTCTGACCGTTCTAATAACCGAGTCCGCAAAGTAACCGTTTCAACCGGTGTGATTACCACAATCGTTGGCACGGGCACTGGCTCCTCAACGGGTGACGGATCCGCGGCTACTTCTTCAACTATCTACGGACCTTGCTATAGTCGCTTTGATACCTCAGGCAACTTCTATGTCTCTGAATGCGAAGGTAATCGACTGAGAAAGGTCGTCACTGTCACAACCGACGATATACCCAGTATGCAGCCAACGTACTATCCCTCGTTGAGTCCGCATTCCATCAATGTGATCTCGACCATTGCAGGAACTGGGACAGCTAGTTATTCAGGTGATGGAGGGCAGGCTACCTCTGCTTCCCTCAACGGTCCGCATGGAATAGCGGTTGATTCCAGCGGAAATGTTTTCATCGGCGATGGGGCCAACTACCGCGTGCGCAAGATCACTGCGTCAACCGGTATAATCACTACCTATGCGGGAACCGGTTCTCAGAGTTACATTGGTGATGGAGGAGTTGCGAGTAGCGCGGGAATAACGTATCCAGTTCAGCTGTCTCTAGATAGTTCAGGTATCAGCACGCATGCATCAGTCTTCTGGGATATGCAACTCATTAACTCACTACTTAGGCAATCTGTACATCACTGACTTCGACAGTCACCGCATCCGTAAGGTGACGGCATCCACGAGTGTGATCTCTACAATAACAGGCACCGGCACAGGTAGTTACAGCGGTGATAACGGTCAGGCCACTAGTGCGACACTTAACTACCCAGTAGGCGTTGCTGTGGATACCTCAGGTACGTGCAAGTAATAAACATTCCTATGCCCCCATATCGACTCACCTCTTGACATCCTTCTAGGTAACGTGTACATCGGGGATTGTTATAACCACCGAATCCGCAAGATCACCGCGTCAACAAGTGTAATTACAACAATTGCTGGCTCTAGCACTGCGGGATACAGCGGAGATGGAGGAGCTGCAACGGCTGCGGCTATTATGTATCCAGGCGGAATTAACCTCGATGGCAGTTTGAACGTATACTTTGGTGATAGAGGCGCGTACAACGTCATCCGCAAGGTCACAATCTCTACTGGGGTAATAAGCACGGTCGCGGGTGTCGCCAGCACATCAGGCTCATACAATGGAGACAACATACTAGCCACAGCCGCAACACTGGACGGTCCTCTTGATGTGGTGCTCGACAGCGCTGGTAACTTGTATATTTGTGACCGAGGTAATTATCGCGTCCGTAAGGTCGACGTGTCCACCGGCGTGATAACCACCTTTGTTGGCACCGGGACTGCCTCTTCAACGGGTGATGGAGGAGCGGCTACTTCCGCAACAATAAAAGGGGCTTGTTTCAGTCGCATAGACAGCTCGGGAACCTTATATATCACTGAGTGTGACGGTAACAGAATAAGGAAAGTGGTAACTATCACTACCGATATACCTACCGCCACACCAAGTATTCAACCCACATCAGTATCGCCCAGTCGGTCCCCTACATCATTTCCCTCTTTGAGTCCGCATTCCATCAATGTGATCTCGACCATTGCAGGAACTGGGACAGCTAGTTATTCAGGTGATGGAGGGCAGGCCACCTCTGCTGCCCTCAACGGTCCAACTGGAATCGCGCTTGACTCTAGCGGAAACATCTACTTTAGTGAATACTGGAACCACCGCGTGCGCAAGATCACTGTGTCAACAGGTATCATCACCACCTACGTCGGCACGGGCTCGGGAACTTATAGTGGTGACGGAGGCCCAGCGAGTAGCGCGGCGTTGGACCTACCACTCGGTCTTAGCATCGACACGGCAGGTAATACAGCAATCACTGCATAATGCTCCTTCTGTGTGCCTTCTTACTCACTTTCCTCACCTCATAGACAATCTATACATCGCCGATTTTGGCAATCAGCGCATCCGCAAGGTGACGGCATCCACAAGTAGTATTTCAACTATAGCTGGGACTGGGATCGCTAGTTACGGCGGAGATAACGGTCAAGCTACTAGTGCAACACTAGCCGATCCCATTGGAGTGGCTGTTGATACTTCAGGTTAGGGCAATTAGAAATGTTTCCTTTTAAAACTACTCATCTGCTTACACTTTTATAGGCAACGTGTATATCGGGGATGGAGGTAATAACCGAGTTCGCAAGATCACTACATCTACAAGTATTATAACCACTATCGCGGGCACTGGATCTTATGGATACAGTGGTGATGGAGGAGCTGCCACGGCTGCGGCTATTGCAAAACCAGCAGGAGTTAATCTCGACAGCGCGGGTAACGTGTATTTCGGTGACCATTTAGCTTACAACGTAATCCGCAAGATCACCATTTCTACTGGGGTAATTAGCACGGTCGCGGGTGTCGCCAGCACATCAGGCGGGTATAACGGCGATAACATACAAGCCACGGCAGCTTCTTTGTATAATCCGTTTGACGTGGTGCTCGACAGCTTCGGTAACTTGTATATTTCTGACCGTTTTAACTACCGAGTGCGCAAAGTCGACGTGTCAACCGGTATAATTACCACAGTCGTTGGCACCGGAACTGCCTCGTCTACTGGTGACGGAGGCGCTGCAACTTCAGCGACTGTTAATGTGCCTTGTTTCGGTCGTTTTGATAGCGCGGGTAACTATTATATAACAGAAATCTCTGGTCATCGAGTGCGCAAGGTGATGACTGTCACCACCGACATACCTACTACAGCACCTAGCATATTCCCTACGTACTACCCTTCGTTGAGTCCGCATTCCATTATTGTGATCTCGACCATTGCAGGGACTGGAACAGCTAGTTATTCAGGTGATGGAGGAGCTGCTACCTCAGCTGCCATCTATATGCCAACTGGAATCGATATTGACTCCAACGGTAACGTATTTTTTACCGATAGATTCAACCACCGCGTGCGCAAGATCACGGCTTCAACGGGTATCATCACCACGTACGCGGGTACTGGGACAGCTAGTTACAATGGCGATGGAGTAGTGGCAACTAGCGCGGCATTGAATTATCCCACCGGATTATGCCTAGACACCTCAGGTATCACTCATACAAAATTAATAACGGCTCTATTATTGTGGTCTTATGCGCTCTTCTTTAGGTAACATGTACATCGCGGATCAGTCAAATAGCCGAGTGCGTAAGGTCGCTGCATCAACAAATATCATCTCAACAATAACTGGTTCAGGGACTGGTGGGTATTCGGGTGATGATGGTCAAGCAACGAGTGCGGTGGTTAATACCCCGACAGGTGTGGCTGTGGATACCTCAGGGAATGTGTACATAACTGACACATTAAATAATCGTATCCGCAAGGTGACCGCGTCTACAAGTATTATTACCACAATTGCTGGTACCGGAGTTGGGGGCTACAGTGGTGATGGAGGAGCTGCTACAGCTGCGACTATCATACTGCCTCATGGGATTAACCTTGACAGCGCGGGTAACGTGTACTTTGGTGACTGGGGTAGTGTTGATGTTGGAATGAGTTACAACGTGATCCGCAAGGTCACTATATCAACGGGAATTATCTCAACTGTGGCGGGTATTGCCAGCACATCAGGTGGGTACAACGGAGACAACATACAAGCCACGGCTGCTATGTTGTACTCACCTATGGATGTAGTGGTTGACAGTTCTGGTAACTTGTTTATAACGGACTTCTATAATAACCGAATCCGCAAGGTCGATGTGTCAACAGGTCTGATAACCACTGTAGTTGGTACTGGCACCTCCTCGTCCACAGGTGACGGATCCGCTGCTACTTCTGCTAGTATTAACCAGCCCTGTTTCAGCCGTTTTGACAGCTCAGGCAACTACTATTTGACTGAATGGAAAGGTAATCGAGTGCGAAAGGTGATCACTGTCAGCACCGAGATACCAACATCATACCCTACGTTGAGTCCACACTCCATCAGTGTGATCTCAACTATTGCGGGAACTGGGTCTAATAGTTACTCAGGTGATAATGGGCAGGCTACCTCGGCGACAATCAACACGCCGACGGGAATCGCTATTGACTCCAGCGGGAACGTTTACTTTAATGATTATTATAACCAACGCGTGCGCAAGATTACCTCATCCACAGGCATCATAACTACCTACGCAGGTACTGGCTCAGCTAGTTTTAGTGGTGATGGAGGAGCTGCGAGTAGCGCGGCGTTGTACTATCCATACGGACTTAGCATCGACAGCTCAGGTAGTTCCGCCAATTACACATCGCAATATTAACCTTTTTATTCAAATTTACCGCCTAGGCAATCTGTACATCGCTGATGCTGGCAATTACCGCATCCGCAAGGTTCTCGCTTCAACAAGTGTGATCTCTACAATAGCGGGCACCGGTACAGCTAACTTTAGTGGTGATAACGGTCAAGCAACGAGTGCGACAATAAATAACCCACTAGGAGTGGCTGTGGATACTTCAGGTACGTGCAAGTAATAAACACCTATGTCCTATAACGACTCACTAATGGACATCCTTGTAGGCAACGTGTACATCGGGGATTGGAATAACCACCGAGTTCGCAAGATATTAGCTTCTACAGGTGTTATATCCACTATTGCTGGCACTGGCACGGCGGGGTATAGCGGTGATGGGGGAGCTGCTACAGCTGCTATGATAAAAAATCCTGCAGGAATCAACCTGGATACTAGTCTCAATGTGTACTTCGGGGACGATTCTGGATACAATGTGATCCGCAGGATCACCGTGTCTACTGGGATCATCTCAACTGTTGCGGGCAATGGCAGCGGAGGATACAACGGAGATAACATACAAGCCACGGCTGCTACTCTAAACTATCCTACCGACGTGGTGCTCGACAGCGTTGGGAACATGTATATTTCTGACCGCAATAATTATCGTATCCGCAAGGTTACATTGTCAACCGGTGTGATCACCACAGTAGTAGGTACTGGCACCTCTTCGTCCGCAGGTGATGGATCCGCGGCTACCTCTGCTACTATCAAAGGAGCGTGTGCAAGTCGCTTTGACAGCGCAGGCAACTTATATATCTCGGAATGCGGTGCTGTTGGTGTTGATGATGGCAATCGTATCAGGAAAGTCATGACGGTGAGCACTGAGATACCAACTCCAGCACCCAGTGTACAACCTACGTACTACCCCTCGTTGAGTCCGCATTCCATCAGTGTGATCTCAACTATCGCGGGAACAGGAACAGCTAGTTACTCGGGGGACGGCGGAGCGGCTACTTCTGCTGCCATCAACACGCCATGTGGAATAGCTGTTGACTCCAGCGGAAATGTGTACTTTAATGAATTTAATAACCACCGCGTACGCAAGATCACTGCAGCAACGGGCATCATCACAACGTATGCAGGTACTGGTAGTGCTAGTTTTGGTGGTGACGGAGGAGTAGCAAGTAGCGCGGCGTTGTATTATCCAGTGGGACTCTGCATGGACGCATCAGGTAATGAATCAAGTAATATATATACATTGCATCGGTTGCCTTCTTATTTAACACCACCTACTAGGCAATCTCTACATCGCCGACAGCAATAATTACCGTATCCGCAAGGTGACTATAGCAACGAGTGTGATCAATACAGCAGCGGGCACTGGCGCAGGTGGCTACAGCGGAGATGACGGTCAGGCCACAAGTACGACACTAAATGTGCCAGTAGGTGTGGTTGTGGATCCTTCAGGTACGAACAAATCAGTAAGCGTTATACTCAGGCTTATCTCATCACACTCCTTCTAGGCAACTTGTATATTGGTGATAGAGATAATAACCGAGTCCGCAAGGTGGCCGCATCTACTGGTATTATTACCACTATTGCTGGCAATGGAGTTGCAGGCTACAGTGGTGATGGAGGCGCAGCTACGGCTGCTGCTATCGCATACACACACGGAGTTAATCTGGATAAAAATCTTAATGTTTACTTCTGTGCTTATGGTTACCACGTGATCCGCAAGGTCACTTTGTCGACTGGTGTGATCAGCACGGTCGCGGGTATCGGCAGCACATCAGGCGGGTTTAATGGGGACAACATACAAGCCACGTCTGCGACCTTAAACTCTCCTATTGATGTGGTACTTGACAGCTACGGCAACATGTACATTTCTGACCGTTTGAATTATCGCATCCGCAAGGTCGATATCTCGACCGGTCTGATCGCCACTGTAATTGGTAACGGCATTGCTTCGTCAACAGGAGACGGAGCTGCTGCCACTTTGGCTACTCTTAATGGACCTTGTTATAGTCGCTTTGATAGTTCAGGCAACTACTATTTCTCTGAATGCGGTGCGTATACGAATGATGGTTACCGAGTGCGTAAGGTCATCACCGTCAGCACCGATATTCCCACAACCGCACCTTGTCTGCAGCCTACACATTACCCCTCGTTAAGTCCTAATTCCATCAGCGTGATCTCAACCATTGCAGGAACTGGGACAGCTAGTTACTCAGGTGATAACGGACAGGCTACGTCTGCTGACATTAATTTAGCATCGGGAATCGTGCTAGATACTAGTGGGAATGTGTACTTTAACGACCATTTTAATCACCGCGTTCGTAAGATCACTGCGTCAACGGGAATAATTACCACGTACGCGGGCACCGGATCTACTAGTTACAATGGTGATGGAGGACTAGCTAGTAGCGCGAACTTGTACAAGCCAAATGGACTCAGCATCGATGCCTCAGGTAGCTATAACATGTGCTCTAATCACCATTATACTCATCGGATCCCACTTCACTAGGCAATTTGTACATCGCGGACTGTTACAATCACCGCGTCCGCAAGGTCCTCGCATCCACAAGTGTGATTTCAACTATAGCGGGAACGGGCACAGGCAGTTACAGTGGCGATAACGGCCAAGCCACGAGTGCTACACTTTACTACCCAATAGGTGTGGCTGTAGATACTTCAGGTAAGGGCAAGTTTCTGACTTTAGATCACTTCTCAACTCTTAACATCCTTCTAGGCAACGTGTATATCGGGGATGCCGGAAATAACCGAGTCCGCAAGATCAGTGCGTCAACCGGCGTGATTCAAACCATCGCCGGCTCGGGCATAGCAGGGTATAGTGGAGACGGAGGACAAGCTACGGCTGCAGCCATACTTGCTCCTAGTGGAGTTAACCTGGATAATAGCGCGAATGTCTACTTTGGAGATTGCTGTGGTGGCTACAACGTGGTTCGCAAGGTCACTATTTCCACGGGGATTATTTCTACAGTTGCGGGCACCGGTATTACATCAGGAGGATACAATGGAGACAACATACAAGCCACGGCTGCTACTCTGTACAATCCGCACGACGTGGTGCTTGATAGCGCTGGTAATTTGTACATCGCAGATCGCTCGAATAACCGAGTCCGCAAAGTCGACGTGTCAACTGGCGTGATTACCACGCTTGCAGGCACCGGAACGGCCTCCTCAACGGGTGACGGAGGGGCTGCGACTACCGCTACTATCAACGGACCTTGTTATAGCCGCTTTGACAACTTTGGGAACTACTATATAGCAGAATGCGAAGGTTGTCGAGTGCGCAAGGTCGTCACTGTCACAACGGAGATACCAACTGCAGCACCCAGCTATAATCCCAGGTAAGATTATGTTACTACATCATACCATATCACGCCTCATGATACCATACTAAATGAACTTCTTTTATTATTAGTATCGTGCCCACACTGACCCCTATATTCGCGCCGTCTAACACACCCAGTAAGATGCCAAGTGTTTTACCCTCGACATCCCCGACTATGGCCCCATCAACCGCGACTCCCACTCTCCTGCCTAGCATCGTACCGTCTGTAACTCCCACTTATACCCCGAGCACGTCTCCAACCGAGTACCCTACTTACCTCAACGGTGTGGCTGTGTACTTCACGGTTACCCAGCTGTTCTACAACGTGTCTTACTCCCTATACGCAGCTGACAAGGCAGTGAATGACGCCCTTATCATTGATGCCGTCGTCGAGGCAATCGGTTACGACCTTCGCGAGACTGATGTGATGGTGACCTCGTGTAGTAAGCACTCGCGTGCCTTGGTAGCAGCAGCAGCAGCAACAGATACCTTGAGTATGTCTTACTACATTGACTCGGTTAGTTATATATTTGCCGATGCCGACACCGCGACGCAGGTATACATGCAAGCACTTGAAGCCGCCATCGCCAACGGAACCTTCTCTCGCTTACTATATGAGTACGCGGTTAGTAAGAACAGCACGTTGGTGTCGTCAACACACACGATAGCTGTGCTCAACACCGCAGGACCCACATCCTCCCCCTCCTCCTCTCCAACCACATCCCCTACCAAGGCACCAGTCAACCTACTCGGCACGAATATATTGAGTGCCGAGCTTACGTCGGAGGTGGTGCAGAAGAAGACGAACTACTACCTCGCATACTACCTC